>Ga0310786_10000263_pt1 | contig 87756 bp, 76 predicted proteins | sample AusTroGonzalo_MG_FD_203881 | JGI IMG/M metagenome (GOLD analysis project Ga0310786, IMG submission 203881) | Bovine rumen microbial communities from tropical cattle in Woodstock, Queensland, Australia - Gonzalo_03 (v2) (version 2) | ecosystem: Host-associated > Mammals > Digestive system >... | reverse complement strand
AGAATCAACTTAATGCACGAGAAATCTTTTATATCATTACAAACGGCGAAGAAACAGAACGCAATTATTTCTCATTGTTGAAGACCTATAAGAGTGTATATGATGTAAAGATAATCCCTCGTAATGCGGATCCAAAAGGTTTGGTCGACTTCGCTAAAACACTTGTCGGAGAAGCGAATCAAGTTTGGGTTGTTTTTGATGTCGATAATTCTTACAGTGATGGGCGGTTGGTTCCGGCAATCAACGAAGCAGAACGCACGGGTGTTCATTATGCATTTTCCAATGTCTCTTTTGAGGTTTGGCTTATTTCGCACTATAAACAACTGTCAAAAAGCATGACAGAAAAGCAACTTGAAGAGGATCTTAACGATTACATAAAAAACACGTTGAAAAAGAAGACAAAGTACGAGAAGAACGATGAAAATCTCTTAAAAAAGCATTTTGTGCCTCATTATAAGACGGCGATCAACAATGCTAAAATTGTATACCAAACAAAAAAGAAAGCCCATATTGAGAGAATTGGCGATTATTCCAGAGCGCCGATTTGGGAATGGAACTCTTCAACTTCGGTATTCTTGCTTGTCGAGGCATTGAAGTTGCAGTTATAAAATACAGAAACTATCTTTTAAAACAAACGAAGGATACTTTATTAAGGCGGGACCTCGCTTTGAGACGATGAAAGAAAAAAACAGTATAAGGATAATAGGTTTGATACTATTAATTGCGGTACTCTTGGTTGTCATTGGGGGGACGGTAAAAGCAAAAGTTTTCCCAGAAGAAAGCAAAGCCCCGGAAGACGTTAATGTGTATTTGGGCGAAGAAGTTCTCTTCGGGAAAGACTATCAAATATCTGTAATAGGTATGTCGGTTGGCAAAGAAGAAAATCAAAAAGGTAGTCAAGATGAAGAAGGGGAATTGCTCTCGCCATACAATCTTAATCTTACAATCAAGATAAAGAAGGTCAGCGATAAAAAATGGGGTGAAATTCAATTTGAATCAGAGATGTTTAAATTAAAAAATGTAAATTTGAAGTCAAAAAGCAAAATGGGCGTATTTTTTGAGGCATTATTTAAAAATACAGTAGAAATGTCTTTATCAATGATTGTTGATGGAGAGGTAAATATTATTGATAGCACCGTTGGCTTTGCTGGAGAGTATTTAACGGAAATAAGCGAAAATGTTGTTACAGAATCCCAGTTTAAACCGATTAAAGCAACCAAAAACCAGTTTGATAAATTCAAGCTACCTAAAGTTGGCGATGAAAAAGAAGTTTCTATAACTTTCCCGATAAAGCAAGAATACCTAGAAAGCGAAAATACTATAGTTCTAACGATAGATAAATGGAATTGTGTTGAAAGAAGAATCTACTTAATAAAGAGGCCAACAGAGATGGCATGACAATTTAAAGATGACAGCTATTTTGTGAGCTTGAGACAAGCAAGAATAATACGAACCAAGGGAAATCCCCGCGGCTCGTATTATTTTTTATCCGAGATAGGTTTGGAATTGTGATTTATAAAGCGGAGAATCGTAAGGATTAATTTTTGTATTCGTTCATTTAAATACGCTCTTGTATGTATTTTCATTTTATTATATAATTAATAAAAAGGCAAAACACGGAGTTCTTTATGGATGACAGACAAATGAGAGAAGCGGCAAAGATATTTGCCGAGTATTGGAAAGACAGAGGATACGAAAAAGGCGAGAGTCAACCCTTTTGGCTTTCGTTCCTACGAGATGTCTTAGGAGTCGAACATCCCGAAGAGGTTATTCGTTTTGAAAGCCAAGTCAAATTGGATAATACAAGCTTTATTGACGGCATTATTGAATCCACACACGTGTTGATAGAGCAAAAAAGCGTGGATAAAGACTTAAGAAAAGGCATCCGTCAGTCGGATGGATCTTTTCTGAATCCGTTTCAGCAAGCAAAAAGATATTCGGCTGAATTACCGTACTCTCAGCGCCCGCGTTGGATTATCACTTGCAATTTCAAGGAGTTTTTCATCTATGATATGGAGAAGCCGACGGGAGAGCCTGAACACATCTTATTAAGCGAGCTCCCCAAAGAATACTATCGCTTTAAGTTTATTGTAGAAACAGGAAGCGAACTTCTTGAAAAAGAAAAGGAGATATCCATTAAGGCGGGAGAGATCGTTGGATTACTGTATGATGAACTGTTGAAGCAATATCGCAACCCCGATGACGAAAATACGCTAAAAAGTCTAAATAAACTTTGCGTTCGATTGGTCTTTTGTTTGTATGCGGAAGACCGTGGCTTATTTGGAAAACACCTTGCCTTCCACGACTATTTAAAAACTTTTGCGATAAAAGACGTTCGTCGCGCTGTAATCGACTTATTCAAGGTACTTAACACGAAACCGCAAGAGCGCGATCCTTATTTGGATGAAGAATTGGCGGCATTCCCGTATGTTAATGGCGGATTATTTGAGGACGAGAATATAGAAATCCCTTTCTTCAATGAAAGGATAGTCAATCTGCTCTTAAAAGAAGCAAGCGCCAATTTTGATTGGAGCGAGATAAGTCCCACGATATTCGGAGCCTTGTTTGAAAGCACCTTAAACCCTGAAACAAGACACGATGGCGGTATGCATTATACCTCAATCGAGAACATTCACAAAGTAATCGATCCCCTCTTTTTGGATGCGCTCACAGAGGAATTGCATACGATTCAGCAAATAAAAATCGAAAGGACGAGAAACGCTCGTTTGGATGAATTCAGAGAAAAACTGTCACGTCTTACGTTTTTAGATCCTGCGTGTGGTAGCGGTAATTTCCTTACGGAAACTTATATCTGTCTGCGTCGCCTCGAAAATGAAGCGATAAGCATTAAACACAAGGGGAATATGCTTATGGAGTTCTTCGATCCGATCAAGGTATCCATAAGGCAGTTCTACGGAATAGAAATAAACGATTTCGCTGTGACGGTTGCCAAGACGGCACTATGGATCGCCGAGAGTCAAATGATGAAAGAGACTGAAGCGATTATCAACAGTCATTTGGAATTCTTGCCGCTGAAGTCCTACGCGAACATCATAGAAGGGAATGCTCTTGAGATGGATTGGGAAACAGTTATTTCCAAAGCCGACCTGAACTATATTATGGGCAATCCACCGTTTCTCGGCGGGATGATGATGAATAGAAAGCAAAAGTCCGAAATCGCCGCGGTTTTGACCGATATCAAAGGTGTAGGTGAAATGGATTATGTCGTTGCTTGGTACTACAAAGCGGCTGAGATGATGTTTGGAACAGACATACGTGCGGCGTTTGTATCGACCAACTCTATCTGCCAAGGCCAACAAGCCGTAACGGTATGGAAGCCACTGTTTGAACGGGGTATTAATATCCATTTTGCACACAAAACCTTTATATGGGATAGTGAAGCGGTAGTGAAGGCGCACGTGCATTGCGTAATAGTGGGTTTTACATTTGTAAAAGGATTAATCAAATACCTGTATGATGGCGGAAGAGGTAAAAGCGTTGCTGATATCAATTCATATTTGATTGATGCGCCTGCTGTATTTGTGGATAGTCGATCAACGCCGATATGCAATGTCCCGCCGATGAATTTTGGAAATATGCCACGTGATGGTGGTGGTTTTGTTTTATCTGAAGAAGAAAAACTTGAGTTTATTAAAGAAAACTCGCTTGCAGGGAAATGGATAAAACTGTATATCGGGGCGGAAGAATTCATTAATAAAAAGGTCAGATATTGCTTGTGGTTAAAAGGCGCAAGTCCGAGCGAACTCAAACAATGCCCCAGCGTAATGAAACGAATAGCGGCAGTTCGTGATTTCAGATTAAAAAGCTCGGCAGCAAGCACAAGAAAGTTTGCGGAAACACCTACATTGTTTTGTCAAATCACCCAACCTGTCGGACAAGATTATTTGTTGATACCGTGTGTATCCTCCGAGCGGCGAAAATATGTTCCCATCGGATTTATGAATGGCAATATAATAGCATCAAATCTTGTTCAAATCGTGCCGAATGCTTCTTTATATCATTTTGGAGTCTTAACATCAAATGTTCATAATGCTTGGATGCGTACGGTTTGCGGCAGACTTGAAATGAGATATCGCTATTCAAAAGATATTGTTTATAACAATTTCCCGTGGTGCACGCCAACCGAAGCACAGAAAGAAAGAATTATCGAAACCGCCCAAGGAATACTGGATGCACGTGCTTTATACCCCGATTGTTCGCTTGCCGATCTGTATGATGAGATAACGATGCCGCCGGAATTGCGAAAAGCGCATCAAGAGAATGACCGCGCAGTTATGCACGCATACGGTTTACCTACGAACATTACCGAGAGTGAATGCGTTGATAAACTAATGAGTCTGTATGTAGATATTCGTAAGGCTGATTAGCGCTTGACTGATGGCAAAACAATAATTGCACTATGCAATAAAAATGAGATGAGGTGAACTAATGATAAATTATAATGATTTAAAAAATCGCTATATAGCTACAATGCAAATGGGGTTAAAGCTTGGGTTCCCAAATCCCAAACAAGGAAATGAACTCCTTCATAAATTCTGTGAAGATTTAATCGACAACAGCCATTATAGTGAAAATGATAAGCAAATAATGAAACAAGAGTTAAAGCTTGTAAAGGAAACCCTTTCACAAGAAATAGAACAGTGGACTTAAATAAGCGTCAAGATGTCGAGCAAAAGCAGGAAGAAAAGGAGCATAGTGAATGGGATACATTTACATTTTGACAAATCCGTCTTTTCCGCAATATGTGAAGATCGGGTATGCGGGGGATGTGAAGAAGAGATTGAATGAATTGAATAGTAGTACGGCGGTGCCGTTTGCGTTCCGTGTTTATGCTACATATGAGGTGGATTCGGCACTCTCCGACAAGAAGCTACATTCCATCTTGGATAAGTTGGATCCGGAGTTGCGCTCAACGGAAGAGGTTGACGGTAAGAAGCGTGTGCGCGAATTTTACGCTATGACGCCTGAGGATGCGTATGCTATTTTGGAGGCGATCGCCGAGATTAACGGATATACTCATCGCTTGAAAAAGTGGAAGCCGACGGCAGCAGAGAAGAAAGACGAAGAAACAGCACAGGAGATCAGCGAGGCGCATCAAGAGCGTTTGAAGCCGTTTGCTTTCTCTATGTGTCATATCGCCGTTGGGGAAGAGATTGAGTTCAGTTACAGCGGCTGCGAAAAGAGCGGGACGAAGTGCATCGTTGTGGATGATAAGCATGTGGAATGCGAGGGCGAAGTTTGGTCGTTGACCGCACTTGCAAAGCATCTGCTTGGTGATGTGAAATGGGCACTTGCCGGTCCTCGCTATTTCAAGTATAAAGGCGAGTGGTTAAACGATCTAAGGAATCGTGTTTAATAGTATAAGCTAATGAGCAGAGAACAAACAGATATATCTTGGGTAAAGCCGTTTATACATAGCATTATTTCAGGGAATCCTGTGGAGGCCGATAAATATATGGCAGAAAAACTGTCGTATATAAATAGACCGTTTTATAAGTATTGTTATGTTTGCGATGAATCATCTCGAAATGAGAATACGGTCGATTATTATATAAATAATTTTGAGAATGACGAACTCTTTTTTCAAAACCCAGCACTATTCAACGATCCTTTTGATTGCTTTTTGGGCTTTTCTCAGAAGGAAATGCTTAAAGATGCGGTAGTTTCCGAGATGAAACGGCAGAATAAATATACTTCTGAAATGGGCAAAGCGATTGACACCTTTTTTCAGCAGAAGAACCGGAGGCAGGGATTTCGCCTCTCTCTGATGGTGATAACAGAAGAATAGTCAAAGAAAAATTGGTGCCAGCAATGGTTGAATTGTTAACAAATGATGTAGATGAAAAGGAAAGTCTTGTAAAACAATTCGCCCTTTTGCTCTCAGATGATAACTATTATTTGCTGGAAAAAATGGTTAAAAACCAGTTGACCGTAGCAGACCAACAGAAAATGATTGATTTGATGTATAGTGGTGATGGAATAGGATCACTAATCAAATCAAAAATGCAAAACACAGAGAGTGGTGAATCGATCGTTGAAATCACCAAACGAGCTTTAAAACTAAAAGTTGAAACATCACCAAACAGCTTTTTGGGTGGTAACGAGTCTGAAACACCACAGCTGCTGGATGTTCTTTTAATGATGATAAAACCATTTATCGACAAATCGGAGTCCGCAGAATTTTTTGAGGTCCGAAAGCAGTTAAGTCGGTTCGAATCAGAAACGATGACGAGATACAGGAAATGGGTATCGGAAAGATTTAGGGTAGCTTGTTTAAGCGAAAGAATGGATTCTCCACTCATGTGGTCGCATTATGCGAATAAACATTTTGGGTTTTGCCTGGAATACGATTTTACTCATACTATGCTAAAGAATTATCCGGACTTGGACACAGTGAAAATAATGCTTTTACCAGTTATTTATTCTGAAAAGAGGCCATTGCTTTCACAGGCATTAACAGATCCAGCGCTTTTGGATTCATACTTAAAAGGGGAAACTGTACCCAATTCTCTCACTGAGGATATTATGTATGGATTGTTATTTAAAAGCGCTGACTGGTCATATGAAAAAGAATGGCGTATTATAGGGATTAACATGAAAGAGTCGGTAATGAAATTGCCTTCCGCAAGGAAACTCTTTCTTGGAGCAAATATGGAAGAACCAATAAAAGAGAGATTGCTTGCTATTGCAAGAAAAAAGCACGTACCTGTTTATCAAATGTATCTTTCACCAGACAAATATCGATTTGAATATGTAGAAGTAGGGAAATAGAGGAGGACGGTTTCACCCCACGCACGGTAAAGTTCACCCACGCGAGGATGCCTTTCACCCATTTGGAATTGCCGTTCACCCATTCGCAATACCACTTCACCCATTGCGAAGGTCGCTTTACCCCTTTGGCTCTTGACTTCACCCACGGGGCGGTCCATTTAACCCCTTTTAATACTATGTATTAAAATATGCAACATTTGCCAACCCTGAACGCTGATTCCTTTGCGATTTCGGCGTTCTTTTTTTGCGTTTTTAGGGCTAAAATGCCCATTTTTGACCCATTTTTTGCTCTTTTTTCGTTTTTCAGTGAAAAATTTAGCCTATTGTCGACTTTTTCTATTAGATAAGAGCTATTGGATACACGCCGAAGGTGCTGTGGTTATTTCCCGCTGGCGCCGTAGTTACTGAGGACGCGGGCGGAGGGGTCTGTGACGTTGCATCCTTCCCACTCTTTATTCGGCATCCAGAAGTCTTTGATCATTTGCCCTTGCCCCGGATAATACTTCTCGAAGAGTTCGCGATAGAGTAGGGACTCCTTAGTGAAGGGAGTGGCGTGCGCATATTGTACGCGTTTCTGCTCGAATTCCGCATCGGTATAGAGGCTCTCGGCGTATTCTTTGAGGTCGTCCACCATCGAGTGTCCGACGGCGTCGGAGAATGCCGCTTTTTCGCGGTAGAGGATATCGTGCGGCAGGTAATCGCCCTCGAAGGCGTGGCGCAGGAGATACTTGCCCTTGTTGTATGTATTCAGCTTCTTTGCGGGGTCGATCGCCATCACGTAACGGACGAAGTCGAGGTCGCCGAAAGGTACGCGCGCCTCGAGGGAGTTCACGCTGATACAACGGTCTGCGCGCAGGACGTCGTACATATAGAGTTCGTCCACTCTCTTGACCGCTTCTTGTTGAAACGCTTCGGCGGAGGGAGCGAAATCGGTATATTTGTAGCCGAATAGTTCGTCGCTGATCTCGCCGGTCAGGAGCACGCGGACGTCGGTCTTTTCGTGGATCGCCTTGCATACGAGGTACATACCGATGCTTGCACGGATCGTCGTGATGTCGAAGGTGCCGAGAAGGCGCACCACATCTTCAAGCGCGGCGAGCACGTCCGCTTTGGAGATGATGACCTCGGTATGGTCGCTGCCGATATAGTCCGCGACCTCACGGGCGTACTTGAGGTCGATGGCGTCAATATCCATACCGATCGCGAAAGTCTTGATCGGGTGCTTGGAGAGCTTTTGCGCGACGGCGCACACCAAGGAGGAATCCAATCCGCCCGACAAGAGGAATCCGACGGGAGCGTCCGCGTCAAGGCGCTTTTCGATGCCACTCACGAGTTTGTCGTGGATATTGGCGCAGATGACGTCAAGGTCGTCCTTGATATACTCATCCACCTTGGTCACACAAGTGTAACGGGTGAATACACCGTCCTTATAGTAGTAGCCGGGCGGGAAGGGAAGAATTTCGTCCACCAGTCCCACGAGGTTCTTTGCTTCACTTGCAAAGGCGATGTCGCCGCTCTCCTGATAGCCGTAGAAGAGGGGACGGATGCCGATGGGATCGCGCGCGGCGATGAAGTCCTCGGTCTCGTCGTCGTAAATGAGGAGGGCATATTCTGCGTCGAGCATCCGGAACATATCGGTGCCGTGCTCGGCGTAGAGGGCCAGGAGGATCTCGGAATCGCTGTCGCTCGTGAAGGTGTAGCCCTTTTGAATCAGTTCCTCTTTGAGCGGACGGAATCCGTACACTTCACCGTTGCAGACCACCTTTTTAGACCCGAGGGTGAAAGGTTGCATCCCTTCGGGATGAAGCCCCATGATGGCAAGGCGATGGAAGCCGATGATCCCACCCTTGACCTCGTCGATTTCGGTCATATCGGGGCCGCGGCTCTTGGTCCGTTCAAAAAACTCTTTGAATTTATCAAGGGGCAATGAATGCCCCTTGACTCCCATGATAGAACACATAGTTTCTCCTTATTCCACGTCCTGAAGCGCGTCGTATCCTTCTTCGCCCGTGCGCACTTTCACGACGTTCTCCACGTCATATACGAAGATCTTGCCGTCTCCGATATGTCCCGTATATAGCGCTTTCTTCGCCGCTTCGATGACCGCCGAAACGGGGATCTTGCTGACTACCACGTCCACCTGCACTTTGGGTAGGAGGTTCACTTCGATCGGGACACCACGATAGTATTCGGGTGTGCCTTTCTGCATACCGCAACCCATCACGTGCGAGACCGTCATACCCGTCACGCCGAGCTCCATCAAGGCGTTTTTGAGCGCTTCGAAGCGCGACTCTTTGCAGACGATTTCGAGCTTGGTCAGCTTGATGCCTGCCACGGGTTCCTTCTTGACTTTCACACTGACGGGGACTTCTTCCTTCGTTACCGGTACTGCTTCCGCCATCGGGGCTTCGCCCGTCACGGCAGGAGCCACTTCGCCGCCGAAGGAGAAGGTGCCCGTGATCGCAGGCGCAAAGTCGGCATATGCGCTCGGAAGTCCGTGCTCCGACTTATCCAAACCGACGAGTTCCTCCTCCACCGTGCAACGCAAACCGTGCGTTTTCTTGATAACGAGGAAGGTCACGATCATCATAGCAGTCGCCCATGCTCCCACAGACACGATGCCGAGCATCTGCAGTCCGAGCTGACGGAAGGAACCGGTGTAGAAGAGTCCGCTGAGTCCCGCCGGAGCACTCGGCGTTGCGAGCAAGCCCACCGCGATGGTGCCCCAAATGCCGTTGGTCATATGGACCGCTACCGCACCGACCGGATCGTCGATATGAAGTTTGAGGTCAAGTACTTCGACTACCACGACCACAAGGATACCCGAGACCAAGCCGACCACCGCCGCGCCAAGCGCATCAAAGGCATCACAGCCCGCAGTCACGGCCACGAGTCCCGCCAAAGAGGCATTCAAGCACATCGAAACATCGGGTTTCTTATTCCTGACCCAAGTAAAGATCATCGTCGTGACCGTAGCGACGGAGGGAGCGATGGTCGTGGTCAGGAATATTGAAGCAAGTTCGCTCGCGGTGGTCGCCGCCGCGCCGTTGAAGCCGTACCAACCGAGCCACAAGATGAAGACGCCGAGGGCGCCCAAGGGAATGGAGTGCCCGGGAATGGCGTTGACCTTGATGACTTTCCCATTGAGGTCACGCTCGTATTTGCCCGTTCTCGCGCCCAGCATGATCGCGCCGATGAGCGCCGCGATACCGCCTACCATATGGATTGCGCAGGAGCCCGCATAGTCGTGGAATCCGAGCGCGGACAGCCAACCGCCCCCCCAGATCCAGTGCGCCTCGATCGGGTAGATGAAGAGGGAGATCACGGCGGAATAGATGCAGTAGGAGGAGAACTTCGTCCTTTCCGCCATCGCGCCCGACACGATGGTCGCCGTCGTGGCGCAGAATATCAGGTTGAAGACGAAGGTGGATGCGCCCGTGAACCCTTCCGCGGGACTTGCGATGAATTCCTTGAAATGGGTCCACATATCCATATTCGGCATACCGACGAGCCCCGCAAGAGTGTCCTCGCCCATCATCAGCGTATAGCCGAGGAGGGAGAAGACCACCGTGCCGATGCAGAAGTCCATCAGGTTCTTCATGATGATGTTACCCGCGTTTTTCGCACGTGTGAAACCGGTCTCCACCATCGCAAAACCGGCTTGCATCCAAAATACCAGCGCAGCGCCGATCAAAAACCAAAATTCAACTGTCATAAGTAACTCCTATTTCACAGAGAACAGCAAATCTCCATAGGAAGGATAGGGCCATTTCTCCGAGGGAACGACCGTTTCGAGGTCGTCGGCGACCGCACGCGCTTTCGCCATTTCCGGGATCAAGACGTCTTTGCAGAAGAAGGAGATCTCGGAGTAGTCGGTCATCTTTTCCGCTTTCGCAATGCTCTTTTCGAGTGCCTCGGTCGCGAGGAAGAGGGCGTCTCCTTGCTCGGAGAGCTTGGTCAGCATCGCCTTCTCGTACTTCGCGCTCGCTTTGTATGCCTCCTTGGCATTCAGGATGTCGGCGACTTCCTTTTCGTAAGCGCTTACGGCGGGCAGGATGTCGTTCTTCAGCATCTGGAGCGCGGTCAAAGCTTCGATGTGGATCACCTTGCAGTAGTTCTCGAGGGCGATCTCGTAACGCGCTTTCGCCTCGGTCTCGGTGAGCACGCCTTGCCCCGTGAAGAGGGCGAGGTTCTTTGGCGCGATGTAATAGGGCAGTGCGTCGGGCGTGGTCTTGAGGTTCATGAGGCCTCTCGCTTCCGCCTCCTTGATCCATTCGTCGTCGTAACCGTTGCCGTTGAAGATGATGCGCTTATGCTCTGTGATCACCTTCTTGACGAGGGCGTTCAGGGAGGCGGTGAAGTCATCCGCTTTCTCGAGGTAGTCCGCGAACTGCTCGAGTTCTTCTGCCACCGCGGTGTTGAGGATGATGTTCGCGCAAGCGATGGAAGCATTGGAGCCCAGCATACGGAACTCAAACTTATTGCCCGTGAAGGCGAAGGGGGAGGTCCTGTTGCGATCGGTCGTGTCGGTGGGGAACTTCGGCAGGACGTCCACGCCGATCTTCAGCTGCTTGCGAGCCTTCTTATCGTAATGCTTACCCGCTTCGATCGCGTCGAGTACCCCTTGGAGCTCCTCCCCGAGGAAGATGGATACCACGGCGGGCGGCGCTTCGTTGGCGCCGAGTCTGTGATCGTTTCCGGCGCTCGCCACCGATACACGGAGGAGGTCTTGATACTCGTCCACCGCCTTGATGACGGCGGCAAGGAAGAGAAGGAACTGTGCGTTCTCGTCCGGAGTGTCACCCGGCTCCAAAAGGTTCATGCCGGTGTCGGTCGAGATGGACCAGTTATTGTGCTTGCCGCTGCCGTTTACTCCCTCGAAGGGTTTCTCGTGCAAGAGGCATGCCATGCCGTGCTTCGCCGCGATCTTGCGCATCAGCTCCATCGTGAGCTGGTTATGATCGGTCGCGATATTCGTCGTCGTGAAGATGGGGGCGAGTTCGTGCTGTGCGGGCGCTACTTCGTTATGCTCGGTCTTCGCGAGGATGCCGAGTTTCCATAGCTCCTCGTTCAGTTCGTTCATAAAGGCTTGCACGCGGGTCTTGATCGCGCCGAAGTAATGATCTTCGAGCTCCTGTCCCTTGGGCGGCTTCGCTCCAAAGAGAGTTCTGCCGGTGTAGATCAGGTCCTTTCTCTTCTCATACATCGCCTTATCGATCAGGAAGTATTCCTGTTCGGGGCCGACGGTGGTCTTCACGCTCGTGACGCCTTCGTTGCCGAAGAGTTTCAGGATGCGGAGGGCTTGCTTGTTGATCGCTTCCATACTGCGAAGTAGGGGAGTCTTCTTGTCGAGAGCCTCGCCGCCGTAAGAGCAGAAAGCGGTGGGAATATACAGGCATTTATCCTTGATAAAGGCATAGCTCGTCGGATCCCACGCCGTGTAGCCGCGCGCTTCAAAAGTCGCACGTAAGCCGCCCGAGGGGAAAGAAGACGCATCGGGTTCGCCCCTGACGAGCTCCTTGCCGGAGAACTCCATTATGACCCCGCCCGTCTTGGTGGGGGAGATGAAGCTGTCGTGCTTTTCGGCGGTCACCCCCGTCATCGGCTGGAACCAATGGGTGTAGTGGGTGGCGCCGTGCTCGGTCGCCCAGTCCTTCATCGCGTTCGCGACGACGTCCGCCACGCTTCTGTCGAGTTCAAGTCCCTTTTGAATGGTCTTTTGAAGTGCCTTATAGGTGTCTTTGGGGAGACGCTGACGCATCACCTCATCACCGAATACCAATGAGCCGAATGTTTCGGGAACGCTGTTCATAATTTTATCCTCCTTATCGCGTTTTCGATCGAAACAGCCCTAATAACGAAAAAGGGCGCCACGGAATAACTCCGCAGCGCCTTTGCTGTTTCAACGCCTTTAATTTAGCACTGCGGGGAATGGCTGTCAAGAGTTTTTCAGCAATTTTTTCAAAAATTTTTCCGCTCGATAAAACGCCTTTAATATCCTCATAAATGCCCTTTAATTCGGGATTTTTTATAAAAAACTTTTGGGAAAACCGTTGACAAACGTCGCCCCTCGGGACTATAATCCAAACGTACGAACAAAGGCGTTCGTTCCGATCTTTCGGGTGACCCCCGAAGTGTCGGAGCGGGCGCTTTTTTTTGTTTTATCCGATGAAAGGTCGGAAAGAGAGGTGAACTTATGTTACTGGAAGGAGAATTCAGAAATCCCGCGGGCTGTGCGATCTCGGCGATCTTCGATAAGACCGGGGCGCGCTTTTCGGGCGAGAGCATCATCGACTCCATAGCGGTGATGCGCGACCGTTCCAACGGACTGGGCGGCGGCTTCGCCTGCTACGGCATCTATCCCGACAAGAAGGATCTGTATGCATTCCACGTCTTCTTCACGATCCACAGCGCGAGGAAGGACTTTGAGGAATACATTTCCCGCTACTACGAGATCGACTCTTCGGAGGATATCCCCACGCGCAAGATCCCCGAGATCGTGGATGAGCCCGAGATTCGTCGCTACTTCGTCTATCCCAAACAGAAATACATCGACTTCGTGAAGACAGGCCCCGACGAGTGCGTCTTCCGCACCGTGTTCGCGGTGAATACCGAGATCAAGGGCGCCTATATCTTCTCGTCGGGCAAGAATATGGGCATCTTCAAGGCGGTGGGCTTTCCCGAGGACGTCGGCAGGTTTTATATGCTCGATAGCTATGAGGGCTACCTCTTTACCGCGCACGGGCGCTATCCGACCAATACGCCCGGGTGGTGGGGCGGGGCGCATCCCTTCGGACTCTTGGGATTGTCCGTCGTCCACAACGGCGAGATCAGCAGTTACGACGCGAACCGCCGCGCGATGGAGATGTACGGCTACAAGTGCACTTTGCTTACCGATACCGAGGTCATCACCTACATCCTCGACTATCTGACGAGGAAGAAAGGCCTGACTTTTACAGAGAGCGCCGAGGTCATCGCCGCGCCCTTCTGGTCGAGGATCGACCGCATGAGCGAAGAGGAAAAGGCGCGCGCTACTTACCTCCGCGACGTCTTCTCGGCGGAGCTTGTGACCGGACCGTTTTCCATCATCGTGGGCTTCGACGGTGGCGTGATGGCGCTCAATGACCGCTTAAAACTCCGCACCCTCGCCGTGGCGGAGAAGGGGGACAAGGTGTATATGGCGAGCGAGGAAGCGGCGATCCGCCGCGTGTGTCCCTCGTTTGACAAGATGTTTTACGCGGAAGGCGGCAAGCCCATCGTGTACCGCGTGAAAGGAGGCAAGCAATGATCGACTATAACGTGGCGCCCTTTGAAGTGGTGCGCGACTATGACAAGTGCGTGAATTGCCGCGTGTGTGAGCGGCAATGTTCCAACGAAGTCCACCATTATGAGGAAGGCTTCGGCAAGATGATCTCGGATTCCGCCAAGTGTGTGGACTGTCAGCGTTGCGTCTGTCTATGCCCGACCAAAGCCTTGAAGATCGTTCCGAATCAGAATGCTTTCCGTCCCAATGCCAACTGGCAGCAGAAATATCTGACCGAGATCTACAAGCAGGCGGAATCGGGTGGCGTGCTGCTCTCTTCGATGGGCAATCCCGAGCCGTTTCCCGTCTATTTCGATAAGATCTTGATCAATGCGTCGCAAGTCACCAATCCATCCATCGACCCCTTGCGTGAACCGATGGAGACGAGGGTTTTTCTCGGAGCGAAACCGCAGACGATAGAGAGGGACGCGGAGGGAAAGATCGTCACCAAGCTTCCGCCGCGCCTTAAACTTTCGATGCCCGTGATGTTCTCGGCAATGAGCTACGGATCCATATCGTATAACGCGCATGCGGCGCTTGCCCGTGCGGCGGAGGCGCTCGGCATCTATTACAACACCGGCGAGGGCGGTTTGCATAAGGACTTTTACAAGTATTCGGCAAACACGATTGTGCAGGTGGCGTCGGGTCGTTTCGGCGTGCATAAGGACTATTTGGAGGACGGCGCGGCGATCGAGATCAAGATCGGGCAGGGCGCGAAGCCGGGCATAGGCGGACACCTCCCGGGTGCAAAGATCGTCGGGGATGTATCTAAGACCCGTATGATCCCCGAGGGAAGCGACGCGGTCTCTCCCGCTCCGCACCACGACATTTATTCCATCGAAGACCTTCGTCAGCTCGTTTATTCGATCAAAGAGGCGACGGAGTACAAAAAGCCTGTGATCGTCAAGATCGCGGCGGTGCATAACGTGGCGGCGATCGCAAGCGGCATCGCTCGGAGCGGCGCGGACATCATCGCGATAGACGGTTTCCGCGGCGGCACGGGCGCGGCGCCAACCCGCATTCGTGATAACGTCGGTATCCCCATCGAACTCGCCCTCGGGAGTGTGGATGAGCGCCTCCGTGAGGAGAATATCCGCGACAACGTCTCCCTCGTTGTCGCGGGCAGCATCCGCTCCAGTGCGGACGTCGTGAAAGCGATCTGCCTCGGCGCGGACGCGGTCTATATCGGATCGGCGTCCCTCGTGGCGATGGGCTGTCACCTCTGCCGCACCTGCAACTACGGCAAGTGCAACTGGGGCATCGCGACGCAGCGTCCCGACCTTGTGAAGAGGCTGAATCCCGACATCGCGGCGGAGAGGCTGATCAATATGCTGACCGCTTGGAACCACGAGATACAGGAAATGATGGGCGGCATGGGTATCAACTCGATCGAAGCCCTTAGGGGTAACCGCCTGATGCTTCGCGGCGTCGGCTTGAACGAAAGGGAGCTTGCGGTGCTCGGTATCAAGCACGCGGGGGAGGTGTGATATGAAGAAGATCTACGTGAAGGAAGAATGGTGCCTCGGCTGCCACCTGTGCGAATTCGAGTGCGCTTACGCGAATAGCGGTATCGGCAATATCGTCCTCGCCTTGAAGGATAAGGAGATCGACCCGAACGTCAAAGTGTTGTCGGACGGCAAGATCACCTTCGCGGTCTCCTGCCGCCATTGCGACGAGCCGCTGTGTATTTCCGCCTGCATCTCGGGCGCGCTCAGCAAGGACGAAACGGGCGCGGTCATGGTGGACAGGAGTAAATGCGTCGGGTGCGGCAGCTGCGTGATGGTGTGCCCGTACGGCGCGGTCAGGATCACCAAAGAGGGAACGGCGAATAAGTGCCAACTTTGCATGAACAACAGTTGCGGCGAGCCGCTCTGCGCCCGTAAGTGTCCGAACGGCGCCATCGTCTACGAGGAGAAGTGATATGAAGAAGTACGTTTTGATCGGCGGATCCATAGCGACGGAAGGCGCGATAGAAGGCATCCTTTCGGCAGATAAAAATGCGGATATTACCGTGCTTTGCGGGGAAAAGCGTCCCCTGTATTCTCGTCCCCTGATCTCCTACGCCTTGGAGAAAAAGACGACGGATGAGAAGATGTATTTTCACGGCGAAGACTATTACGAGAAGAAGGGCGTGAAGGCAGTATACGCCGTAGCGGAAAAGATCGACCCGGCGGAAAAAGTGATCATAGCCGAAGGCAAAGAGTATCCTTACGACGAGCTTCTGGTCGCGACGGGATCCAAACCATTCGTCCCGCCCATCAAAGGACTTGAGAGCGTAGGGAAAAAGCATACCTTCTACACGATGGACGATATGCTGGAGCTTCGTGCCGACCTTGAGAAGGGCGGCAAAGTGCTGATCGTGGGTGCGGGACTGATCGGTATGAAATGCGCCGAGGGCGTAAAAGAATACACGGATGATATCGTGATCGCGGATATGGCTCCCCGTCCTCTGCCCGCGGCTACGACGCCCGAAGCGGGTGCTATCGTGCAGGAGAGATTGTCCTCGATCATCGACTTCCGCTTGAATGCGGCACTCGATCACTTTGACGGCAATAAAGCAGTCTTCGGGAGCGGCGAGGAAGTCACCTTCGATATCCTCGTTCTCGCGCTCGGCGTGCGTCCGCAGGTCGGGCTCCTCAAAGAGATCGGCGCGGAAGTAAATCGCGGCATCATCGTGAATGAGAAAATGCAGACAAATCTTCCGCACATCTACGCAGCGGGCGACGTCGTGGAATCCTACGAAGCCGTAGGGGAGAGCAAGCGACTTTTACAGCTTTTCCCCAGCGCCTATCTCGGCGGCAAAACGGCGGGAAAAAATATGGCCGGAGAGGACTCTCGCTTCCTGACCGATATCCCGATGAACGCGACCAACCTTTTCGGCGTGCGCATCACGTCGGCGGGGTTGTTCGTGGGGGAGAAGACCGAAGTGACGGTGGGAGAGGATTACCGCGCTCTTTATACCGAGGGCGGCGTGATCAAAGGGTTCATCCTGATCGGCGACTCGGCGCGCGCGGGCATTTTGACCGACTTTATTCGTAAGAAGCGCCCGATCGGGGACTTATGTGCAAAGGAACTTTTGGCAGGACGCGATCTGTCCGTGTATCCCGCGGAGGAGAGAAGAGCGGCGCTTGGAGGGAAGTATGAAATATAACGGAAAGACCTACAAGGCAAATGAGATCAACGACGTCATCAAAGCGGTGGGCGGCACGGCAACCCTCACCGAAGTCCTCGGCGAAAGGTTTATCGCCTGCGGCTTAAAAGAAGGCGTCGTTACGATAGAAGGCACCCCCGGCAATGCGCTCGGCGCCTACCTCGACGGCGCGAAGATCGTCGTGCACGGCAACGGACAGGACGCCGTCGGCGACACGATGAACGCAGGCAAGATCGTGATCCACGGCTCGGTGGGCGATACTCTCGGCTATGCGATGCGCGGTGGCAAGATCTTCGTCCGCGATAACGTGTGCTACCGTGCCGGGGTGCATATCAAGGAGTACGGAGACAAGGTGCCCGTCATCGTGATCGGCGGGAGTGCGGGCTGTTTCCTCGGAGAATACATGGCGGGCGGCATCGTCATTGTCTTAAACAAAGACAATGCAGAAAGTCCGATTGCGGACTATACCGGCGTCGGAATGTACGGCGGCAAGATCGTCGTGCGCGCGGAATCGCTTGACACCGTTCTCCCCGAACAAATAAAATGTAGGTGTATGGATATGGGTGAACTTTCGGCGTTTACTCCTTTCATAAAGGAGTACTGCTCGGAATTCGGCATAGATGATAGGGCGCTTCTTACGGGCACTTTTTACCTTTTGGAGCCTGATAGTAGCAATCCGTATAAGCGGCTTTACACGAACAATTAGGAGGATAGTATGAACGATTTCGGCGATTTTGCGGCATTTGTCAAAGAAGGTGACGTGAAGTTTATTCGCTTGTCTTTCGTGGACCTCGCGGGCAGGCAAAAGAACGTTTCCGTGATGGCGGACGGCTTCGAGGAGCATCTCTCGGACGGCGTGGTCATCGAGGGGAAAGGGGCGGGCTTCCCGTCCGAAGCGGAGATCCGTTTGGTCCCCGATATGGGCACGGTGCACATCTTGCCTTGGCGTCCGCAACACGGCAGAGTGGCGAGATTCCTCTCTTCGATAAGGAGCGTTTCGGGAGAACCGCTTCCCTTTGACACCCGCAAGGTGCTCGCGGACACGGTCGCTTTTCTCAAAGAAAGCGGCTATAGCTCAGAGCTCGGCACGGACAGCGAATTCTATCTCTTCCAGCTCAGCGAGGCGGGAGATCCGACCTTCGCTACGCAGGATAAGGCGGGCGCCTACGACATCGCCCCTCTCGACAAAGGGGAGAACGTTCGCCGCGAGATCTGCCTGACGATGGAGGAGATCGGCATCGATCCCTTATCCTCCCATCACGAGCAGGGTCCGGGGCAGAATGAGATCACCTTCGTGGAAAGGCCCCCACTCGAGGCGTGCGACAATTACGTGATCTTTAAGTCGGTCGTCAAGGCGATTGCTTCGCGTAACGGTCTGTACGCTTCTTTTATGCCCAAGCCTCTTGCGGGGGAGCACGGCAACAGTTTGACGATCAATTTCGATATCAAGAAGGGTAAGAAATCTATTTTCTCGGGCGAGACCCCCGAGCTTGCGGAATCCTTCATCGCGGGCGTTCTTCGTAGGGCGCGCGACTGCGTGATCTTTGCGCAATCCGTTCCCAATTCTTACGACAGACTCGCCGCCTATCCGCATATCGTCCCCATTGCACTCGGTGAGAAACGAGACAGCTTTATGCGTTATACGCATAAGCACGGCGACGTGAAGCTCGCGCTCCGTTCGCCGGATAATGCGAGCAACCTCTATCTGACCGTTTCTCTCGCCCTTCGTGCGGGACTCGAAGGCATCAAGGACGGTTTGACGCTATCCGACGTTCCCGCTGCATCTCTCCCTCTCTCGATGAGTGAAGCGATAGCGGATGCGGAGAAGAGCACGTTCCTCAGAACTGTTCTCGGCGAGACCTTGCTAAATGCTTATTTGGGCGAGAAGAAAAAGGCGCTCGAAGAGTACGAAAAGGATAACAAAGCATATCTCCAAAAGGAATTCGAAAGGCTGTAAAACGAAGTGAGAAACGCATTGATCGTGACGCCGAGAGCCGAAGACCTCGAGTGGTTTAAGGAAGATCTGGCGAAACTGAATATCGAAGAAATGTTGGTCGCGAAGTCCGCGGGGGAAGCTCGGCGGATCTTGATCGAACGCGTCTTTGACCTTCTTGTGATCAATGCCCCCCTTTCGGACGAAAACGGAGTGCGGCTTGCCGTGGACGTCATCGGCGGCAAGGCGAATCAAGTCATTTTGATGGTTAAACGGGAGTACGCCGACGAGATCGCCGCCAAGGTGGAGGATTACGGCGTTTTCACGGTGGAGAAGCCTCTGACTCACGCGGCGTTCTGGCTCGCTCTCAAGATGACGAATGCGGCATTCAATCGCACGAAGAGCTTCATCAATGAGAATGACAGGCTGAAAAAGAGCCTCGCGGACATTCGTCTCGTAAATCGCGCGAAGTGTCTCCTCATCGAGAAGCTCGGGCTTTCGGAAGAGACAGCGCATAAGGAAATGGAAAAAATGGCGATGGACACCCGCCTGGAAAAGGTGGAACTCGCGAAGAGGATCATCGCGAAATACGAGGATTAGACGATGGAAAGAGACTGTGTGATCGTAGGCATCGATTGGGGCGACGAAGGCAAAGGCAGGATGGTGGATCTCATCACCGCGGACTATGACGTGGTGGTACGCTATCAGGGCGGCGGCAACGCGGGGCACACCGTGATCAATGAGTACGGCAAGTTCGCTTTGCACCTTCTTCCCTCGGGTATTTTCAGAAAAGGGGTCGTGAACGTGCTCGGCAACGGCGTTGCTTTGGACCCCGAGAACCTCATTCGGGAGATCGAGACGGTGCGCGAGAAGGGCATCGAGGTCACTCCCGAAAATCTCAAGATCAGCGACCGCGCCTCTATCCTCTTCCCATGGCACAGGAAGCAGGACGAACTGGAAGAAGCGCGCCTGAAAGATAAGAAGTTCGGCTCCACCAAGCAGGGCATCGCACCCTTTTATTCGGACAAGTATCAGAAGAAGACCGTGATGTTCGGCGAGCTCTTCCGCGAGGGAAAAGCGAGAGCGCATATCGCGGATATTTTGGAGTGGAAAAATCTTTTATTCAGCGGAATGTACGGTGCGGAGCCCTATACCTTTGAGGAGATCGAGGCGTGGCTCAAGGAATACGCCGAAAAACTTCTCCCCTTCGTCACGAACACGGGCGCCTTCTTGAAAAACGCAAAGAAAGAAGGAAAACGCATTCTGTTTGAAGCGCAACTCGGGGCTCTCCGCGACCTCGATTTCGGCATTTATCCGTACACGACGTCTTCCACCACGCTTGCGGCGTACGCACCCATCGGCGCGGGCCTTCCGTCCCTCTCTCCCGAGCGGGTGATCGGCGTCGTCAAAGCCTATTCCACCTGCGTGGGCGAAGGTCCCTTCGTCTGCGAATGGTTCGGGGAAGAAGCGGACAAACTTCGCGAAGCGGGCGGTGAATACGGCGCGAAGACGGGTCGTCCCCGCAGGGTAGGCCCCTTGGACCTCGTCGCCACCCGCTACGGCGTGGAGCAGCAAGGCGCCACCGAGATCGCACTCACGAAGCTCGACGTACTCAGTTATATGGACGAGATCCCCGTCGTGACGGCGTACGAATCGGAAGGGAAAATTACGAAAGACTTTCCGTTCCCCTCCCTCCTTGACGAAGCAAAACCCGTCACCGAATACCTGAAAGGGTGGAAAACCGACGTGTCCAAGGCGCGCAAGTGGGAGGATCTCCCAAAAGAGGCGCAGGACTACGTCCTCTATATCGAGAAAGAGGTCGGATGCTTCATCTCCTACGTTTCGGTCGGACCCGAGCGTGAGAGCGTGGTCATCCGCACGAAGAAATAAACGATCCCCGCAAAGGAGAAGGAAATGAAAGACAGATACGAAAGCCCCTTTACCGCACGCTATTCTTCCGAAGAGATGACCAAGTTGTTCTCCGCCGACACGCGTTACGTGACTTGGCGGAAACTGTGGCTCGCCCTCGCTAAGGCAGAGAAAACCCTCGGTCTTACTATCACTGACGCGCAGATCACGGAGATGGAAGCGCACCTCACCGACATTGACTACGAAGTCGTGGCGGCAAGAGAGAAGGAAGTCAAACACGACGTGATGGCGCACCTCTATGCCTATGGCAAGGCGGCGCCCCTAGCGGCGGGCATCATGCACCTCGGCGCGACGAGCTGTTACGTGACGGACAACGCCGACCTCGTGATTTATAAAGAGGCGCTCCTTCTTGTCAAGAAAGAGCTCTCTACCGCGATCAAAGCCCTTTGGGCTTTTGCGGATCAATACAAGGCGCTCCCCACCCTCGGCTACACCCATTATCAACCCGCTCAACTCGTGACGGTCGGTAAAAGGGCAACCTTGTGGCTTCAAGACCTCGTGACCGATCTTCAAGACCTCGATGAGCTCCTCGCGGACATGAAATTTCTCGGTTGCCGCGGCACGACGGGCACAGAAGCAAGCTTTATGGAGCTATTCGAGGGGGACGAAGCGAAGATCGACATGATGAATCAAAAGATCGCCTCCGCTTTCGGTTTTTCGGAGTGCATTGACGTGTGCGGGCAGACCTATCCTCGCAAGACGGACTCCCGCATCTTGAAGGTTCTTTCGGGAGTCGCCGAGAGCGCGGCAAAGTTTGCCACCGATATTAGGCTCCTGCAACACGACGGGGAAGTGATGGAAGGCTTCGGGATAAAGCAGGTCGGCTCCTCCGCGATGGCGTATAAGAGCAACCCGATGCACGCGGAGCGCATCTGCGCGCTTTCCCGTTATCTGATGACTGACGTGATGAACGGCGCGCTTACCGCCTCTTCTCAATGGTTCGAGCGCACCCTCGACGATAGCGCCAACCGCCGTATCGCGATGTGCGAAAGTTTCCTTGCGGCAGACGCCATCCTTCGTTTGGTCGCCGATCTCGCGGCGGGGCTCGTAGTGAATGAAAAAGTCATCGCCAAGCGGGTGAAAGAGTATCTGCCTTTTATCGCTACGGAAAACCTTTTGATGGAAGGAGTGAAACGCGGAGGGAACAGACAGGAACTGCACGAGATCATTCGCCTCTCGTCCGTGCGGGCAAAGAAAGCCATCGCACAGGGCGAAACGCCCGACCTTCTCGCGGACCTTGCGGAAAGCAAAGCGTTCGGAATGAGCAAGTCGGAGATGGGAAAAGTCCTTGACCCCGTGCTGTATACGGGCAGGGCGGCTCAGCAGACGAGCGCTTATTTAGCAAAGATCAAACCCATTGCGGACGAGGGGGAAGACCCCACGAAAATCGAGATTTGAGGCGATACTATGGATAGGATATTGGTACTGGATTTCGGCGGACAATACGATATGCTGATCGCGCGGCGCGTCAGAGAGAAGCAGGTCTACGCGGAGGTCGTGAATTACGACAAGGTCACGGCGGCGGAGATCAAGGCGCGCGGCTATAAGGGCATCATCTTTACGGGTGGTCCGAACAGCGTTTACGAGGCGGGCTCCCCGACTTTCTCGGCGGAAGTCCTTTCGCTCGGCATCCCCGTGCTCGGTATTTGTTACGGAATGCAACTGATGAGTTATCTCGCGGGCGGAATCGTGGAGAACGCCGCGGAAGGGGAATACGGTAAGGTGGAGATCACCGCTTGCGCTTCGCCCCTTTTCAAGGACGTTCCCGCGAAGAGTGTCGCTTGGATGAGCCATCGCGACTTCGTGTCAAGAGTCCCCGCGGGCTTTCAGGTCATCGCCACGACGGATAAGTGCCCTACGGCGGCGATCGCCTCCGAGGAAAAGAAACTCTATGGGGTGCAGTTCCATCCCGAAGTCACGCATACCGCCTTTGGAAATAAGATGCTTGAAAACTTCATTTTTGAGGTTTGCGCTTGTAAGGCAGAATGGAATATGGAGAGTTTTATCGATGAGTCTGTCGCGAAGTACCGCGAAAAATGCGCGGGCAAAAAGGTGCTCCTTGCGCTTTCGGGCGGAGTGGACAGCTCGGTGGCGGCGGCTCTCATGCACCGTGCGGTCGGGGACGCGCTGACTTGCGTTTTCGTGGATCACGGACTTCTCCGCAAAGGGGAGGGCGATCTCGTGGAGAATACCTTTCAGCACAAGTTCGGTATGAATCTCATCCGCGTGGATGCGGAGGACAGGTTTCTCGGGAAACTTGCGGGCGTCACCGAACCCGAAAGAAAGAGAAAGATCATCGGCGAAGAGTTTATTCGCGTGTTTGAAGAGCAAGGACGCTATCTCGGCAAAATGGACTATCTGTGCCAAGGCACCATCTATCCCGACGTGATCGAGAGCGGGAAAGGGGATGCAAGCACGATCAAGAGCCATCACAACGTCGGCGGACTACCTTCTGTCATCGATTTCAAGGAGATCGTGGAGCCCCTTCGCGACCTGTTCAAGGACGAAGTGCGCGAAGTGGGGCTGAAGCTCGGACTCCCACCCGACCTCGTATGGCGTCAGCCCTTCCCCGGTCCGGGACTTGCCGTTCGTATCATCGGTGAGATTACCAAGGAGAAAGCGGACCTCTTACGTGAGGCGGACGCCATCTTCCGAGAGGAGATCGCCGCGGCGATGAAGACCCCGCCCAATCAATACTTCGCGGTGCTGACAGACACGAGGAGCGTGGGCGTGATGGGGGACGCGAGAAGCTACGGCTACGTCTTAGCCCTCCGCGCGGTCACGACGGACGACTTCATGACGGCGGATTGGACGAGGATCCCCTTCGAGGTGATAGAAAAAGCGAGCAATCGCATCACGTCGGAGGTCAGAGGGATAAACAGAGTGGTATATGACGTTACGAGCAAGCCGCCCGCAACGGTGGAGTGGGAATGACCCACAAGGAAGGTGATTTATGAAATACATATTCGTTACAGGCGGTGTGGTATCGGGTCTCGGCAAAGGTATCGTGGCGGCGTCTCTCGGCAGACTTCTGAAACTCAGAGGACTGAAGGTCGCGGCGCAGAAACTCGACCCCTATATGAACGTGGACCCCGGCACGATGAGTCCTTATCAGCACGGTGAAGTCTTCGTCACCGAGGACGGCGCGGAGACCGATCTCGACCTCGGGCACTACGAGCGTTTTATCGACGAGAACCTCACGAAATATTCCAACCTGACCTCGGGCAAGGTGTACTGGAACGTCCTCAATAAGGAGAGGAACGGCGAATACCTCGGCGAAACGGTGCAGATCATCCCGCACGTCACCAACGAGATCAAAGCCTTCATCAAGAAGAATGCGGAGGTCACCGAAGCGGACGTCCTGATCACCGAGATCGGCGGTACGATCGGCGACATCGAAAGCCAGCCTTTCCTCGAGGCGATCCGTCAGCTCTCGCTCGAAGTGGGCAGAAGGAACTGCCTCTTTATCCACGTTTGTCTTGTCCCGTATATCTCGGGATCGGACGAATTCAAGTCCAAACCCACGCAGCACTCGGTCAAGGAACTCCAAGCGATGGGCATTCACCCCGACATCATCGTCGCGCGTTCGGATAAGGACGTCGGCAAGGAGATCCGCAAGAAGATATCGATGTTCTGCAACGTCGCGGAGGACTGCGTGATCTCCAATACCACCCTCGATTGCCTGTATGAAGTGCCTGTAATGCTCCACAACGAAGGAATGGACGAAGTCGCTCTGCGCGAGCTCGGACTCTCGATGCCAAAGGCGGATATGCGCGATTGGCAAAATATGGTGGATTCGGTGCGCGAGAGAAAGGGCGAAGTCACGATCGCGCTCGTCGGCAAATACGTCAAACTGCACGATTCCTATCTCTCCATCGTGGAAGCACTCAACCACGCGAGTTTCGTGGTGGGGAAGAAGGTCAAGATCAAGTGGGTGGAGAGTGATAAACTGACCGACGAGAACGCCGCGGAAGTTTTCAAAGATTGCTCCGGTATCCTCGTTCCCGGCGGCTTCGGCGACAGAGGCATCGAGGGAATGATCACCGCTTGCAAATATGCGCGCGAGCATAATCTCCCGTATTTCGGCATCTGCCTCGGTATGCAGATCTGCGTGATCGAATACGCTCGTCACGTCCTCGGTTACCAGGACGCCAACAGCCGTGAATTCAATGAGAAGAGCACTCATCTCGTCATCGACCTGATGCCCGATCAGCATGGCGTCATCAAGGGCGGCACGATGCGTCTCGGCGCCTATCCCTGTAAGATCAAGCCGGGCACTACGATGCGCGCTTGCTACGGAGAAGACCTCATCAAGGAGCGCCATCGCCACAGATACGAATTCAATAACGAGTACAAACAGGCGTTCGAGCAGGGTGGTCTGACCCTCAGCGGCACTTCCCCCTCGGGGCACATTGTGGAGACGGTGGAGCTTGGAGGTCGCGACTTCTACGTCGGCGTCCAGTTCCATCCCGAATTCAAGTCCCGCCCGAATAAGCCCCATCCGCTCTTCGTGAAGTTCGTTGCCGCGGCAACCAAGCAATAAAGTCCAAAACCGTCTAACGGGAAATAGGGGATTTCACCCATATATTATCTTTGTATCAAAATGGACATTCCTTGCCACCCCTGAACGCTGATTTTGATACGAAGTCAGCGTATTTTTTATGCCAAATAAGGGGTAAAAAGGCTATTTTGACCCTATTTTATAAAAATAGACCGGGTGTGAGTGGTAAAGTTCCACTTTTGCCCGGTCCTTTTTCTTCAAGGGAAGAAGCGCATATAATAGGCGGGGAAAATGGGTCAGTTGATCGTCCACAGGGCGAGGTTTAGGAAGGTCGCCAGGGTGAGCCACATCGGATAAATCGCAAGGATATAAAGATAGAGCTTGTCTTTCTTCCCGAGTGCCAAGAAGAGCGCGGCTGCGAGGGCGGCAAGCACGACCAGCATCACCAAGCCGAGGAGTAGGCTGTGCAGTCGAAAGTATACGAGGCTCCACGCCCATTGGAATATGCCGGTGAGGAGGAGCGTTACAAGGGTGAAAAGGTCCATTTGTTTGCGTTGCAAGAGCAGGAAGAGGACGGCGGCGAAACAAAGATAAATCACACTCCACATGATCGAGAATACGACGTTTGGGGGAAATTCCGTCGGCTTATTTAGGGCGACGAACCAAGTGGAATTCGTATCGGTCAAGAGCCTTCCGACCAGCCCGACGATCAGGACGGGCATAACGGCGATTACGAGATTGATGATAAGAGTTTTCGTGGCGCTTTTCATACAGTATTCATATGCAATCTCGCCTTAATTCATACGAAAGAATAAAATGCGAGGGAATCTCTTCTTTGGGTTGATTCCGAAAAAGAATATACTGTATAATAAGAGAAAAAGCGGCGCGCGGAAGCGCGATAGGAGGGCGTGCATGAAGGTATTTGTCACCGGCGGAGCGGGATATATCGGCAGTCACACGGTCGTGGAGCTTTTACAAGCGGGACACGACGTCGTCGTGGCGGATAATCTGTCGAATAGCAGTGAAGAAGCGATTCGTCGCGTGGAGCGCATCACGGGTAAGAAGGTCCCCTTCTATCTCGCGGATCTCTGCGACAGAGAAGCCACGGACCGCATTTTTCGGGAAAACGACTTTGATTTGGTGATGCATTTCGCGGGACTGAAAGCGGTGGGTGAGAGCGTGGAGAAGCCGATTCTCTACTATCGCAACAACCTTGATTGCACGCTGTGCCTTTTGGAGACGATGAAGCGCTACGGCGTGAAGAAGATTATTTTCTCCTCTTCCGCCACGGTGTACGGCGATCCTGCAGCGCTACCCGTCAAGGAAGATTTCCCCCTTTCCACCACCAATCCCTACGGTACGACCAAGCTCTTCATCGAGCGAATTCTCACCGATGCCGCGCGTGCGGACAAGGATCTTAGCGTGGTGCTTTTGCGCTATTTCAATCCCATCGGCGCGCATGAAAGCGGGCTGATCGGGGAGGACCCGAAAGGGATCCCGAATAATCTCGCGCCCTATATCGCGAAGGTGGCGATCGGAGAGCTCCCCTGCGTGCGGGTTTTCGGCAACGATTATCCCACCAAGGACGGCACCGGTGTCAGAGACTATATCCACGTGGTGGACCTCGCGAAGGGGCACGTCGCGGCGATCCCCAAGCTCGGGGAAGCGGGCGTACACGTCTACAATCTCGGGACGGGGGTCGGATACAGCGTGTTGGAAGTGATCCGCGCCTTTGAGAAGGCGTGCGGGAAGGAGATCCCCATTGTGATCGCCCCTCGTCGCAGCGGAGATATCGCCGCCTGCTATGCGAGTGCGGACAAGGCAAGGGAAGAGCTCGGCTGGCGCGCAGAACTGACCTTGGACGAAATGTGTGAGAGTATGTGGAAATTCCGCCGGCTGAATCCGCGCGGTTATGAGGAGTAAGATATGGCGACCAAAAAGAGCGCAAGCAAAAGCAATAAACGCACCGTGAAGAAGGCGGTCAAAGCGGCAAGGAAGCACCCGAAGGCGGTCGTCGCCATCGTGATCATACTGGTGGTGATCATCGCGCTTGGCGCGGTGCTCTACTTCACGGTGGACGCGGTGCGGAGCAAGGTGGACAGTCTCCTCCGCAAGGAGGACGATCTGCCTAAGGCGACGACCTACGGCGATCAAGATCTCTCCTTCCACTTCTTGGAGCTCGGCAATAATTATACCGGCGACAGCACCTACATAAAAGCGGGCAATATCGATATCCTGATCGACGCGGGCTCAAGGGAGAACAGCGCGCCGGTCATCGAGAAGTACGTGGATCAATACTGCACAGACGGCAAGCTCGAATACGTGATAGCCACCCACGCGCATCAGGATCACATCGCCGGCTTCGTGAAAGACAAAGGCATTTTCGCGCATTACGAATGCGAAGTCATCATCGATTTCGCGCTGACGAATGCTACCAGCGGCGTCTATAATAACTACGTTACCGCGCGTGACGCGGAGGTCAAGGCGGGCGCGAAGCATTACACCGCGCTGGATTGTTGCAATGAGGTGAACGGGGCGAAAAAGACCTACGACCTCGGCGAAGGAATGAGCATGACCATCCTTTATCAGGAGTTTTACGAGAAGACGACGGGCGACGAGAACAACTATTCTGTCTGCGTGCTCTTCAATCACGGTGACAATTATTATCTCTTCACCGGTGACCTCGAGAAGGAGGGCGAAGCCTCTCTCGTGAAGGAGAATAAGCTCCCCGAGGTGCAGCTCTTTAAGGCGGGACACCATGGCTCCTACACCGCCTCCACCGATACTCTCTTGAAGGTGATCAAGCCCAAGATCGTGTGCGTATGCTGTTGCGCGGGAGCGGTCGAGTACACCCAAACCAAGGATAATACTTTCCCGTCACAAGCCTTTATCGATCGCGTCGCGCCCTATACCACCCGCGTCTACGTGACCACGGTGGGGAGCGTGGAGTACAGTGAGGAGAAAGGAAAGTATATCGACACGGGATTTGCGCCGCTGAACGGCACGATCGTCGTCGTGAGCTCGGGCGGAAAGGTGAGCGTTTCCTGTGAAAACGATACCCTCCTGAAAGATACCGCTTGGTTTAAGGCGAATCGAAAGACGCCCTCTGCTTGGGCAGGATAAAAGGCTTGCCAGACGGACGGAAGCGTGTTATAATGGTATCATCTTCGAAAAGGAGTGCGAAAAATGGCGGCTAAGAAGAAGACGACATACGGATGCGGCAGGCTCTTGAACGTGATCTTGGCGATCATCCCCATCACGAATATCATTTTGGGCATCGTGAAGCGTGCGGAGAAGAAGAATTGGATCGGCGTCGTGCTGAATATTCTCTTTTTCTTCATCTTCTACTTCGTGGACCTCATCACCATCATCCTGTATGATGAGCTGAAGCTTTTCGCGCATTGATTATGAAGAGTCGTAACGCTTATTTTTACGCATATTATTACGTCGCGGATTCTAAATAGTATCGGCTGTTTTTGTATGCTTATGTGGGAAGCGGTCGATACATTCGACCGCTTTTTATTAAAAAGGACGCGGAATCATTCCGCTGAAGGAGAGAAATATGATTATCGTCATCAAGAAGAATCATGACAAGAAGCAATACGAGCATCTGACCGAATGGATCAAGTCCCTCGGGCTTAAGACGGATATCAGCCAAGGCGAGAATACCCTCGTCATGGGGCTCGTGGGCGACACGAGTCGGGTGGATATCGACCTCGTGCGTTCTCTCGATATCGTGGAGGACGTCAAGCGGATTCAGGAGCCCTTCAAGCTCGCCAATCGGAAGTTCCATCCTGAGGATACGGCGGTCAAGGTGGGGGGCGTCACGATCGGCGGAGGGAACTTCACCTATATCGCGGGTCCCTGCTCGGTGGAGACCGAGAAGCAGATCATCGGGGTCGCCGAGGCGGTGAAAGAAGCGGGCGCCACCATTCTTCGTGGCGGCGCGTTCAAGCCGCGCACCTCTCCTTATGCTTTCCAAGGACTGCGCGACGAAGGCATTCGTCTCCTTTTGAAGGCGAAGGAAGAAACCGGGCTTCCCATCGTCACCGAGATCATGAGCGAGATCCATATCGATCTCTTCCGTGACGTGGATATCGTGCAGATCGGCGCGCGTGATATGCAGAATTTCGAGCTGTTGAAAGCGGTGGGCAAGATGGGGAAACCCGTCGTGCTCAAGCGAGGCATCGCCGCCACCGTGCAGGAGTGGCTGATGAGCGCCGAATACCTGATGAGCGAAGGATGTCACGATATCGTGCTCTGCGAGAGAGGAATCCGCACCTATGAAACCACGACGCGCAATACCCTCGATATCAGCGCCGTGCCCGTCTTGAAGGAGCTGACCCACCTTCCCGTGATCGTGGATCCGAGCCATGCCAGCGGGGTGGCGAGATACGTGAAGCCGCTCTCCAAGGCTGCTGCGGCGGCGGGCGCGGACGGCGTGATGATCGAAGTGCATAACGATCCGCCGAGAGCGCTTTGCGACGGCGCGCAGAGCCTCAGACCCGAGCAATTCCGTGAGGTGGTGACCGAAGTGAATGAGGTCGCTCGTGCCGTGGGGAAGAGAGTATGATAAAGAGAGTCGGTATCGTGGGACTCGGGCTGATGGGCGCAAGCTTCGGCAGAGTCCTCACGAGAAACGGATACGAGGTCTTCGGCGCGGACAAGAGCAGTGCCGTGATGGATAAGGCGCTCCTTGCGAAGGCGTACACCGAGCCGCTCACGAAGGAGAATGCGCCCCTTTTGGACCTCTTGGTGATTGCGGTATTTCCAAGGGACTTCAAGGGAGTCGCGACAGAGTATTTGCCCTTCCTGAAGGAGGGGGCGATCCTTTCGGATTTCTGCGGAAATAAGCGGATCGTGACAAACGCGATGAGAGAGCTCTCCGCACTTCGTCCCGATCTCGTGTACGTCGGCGGACATCCGATGGCGGGGAGAGAGTACTCCGGGGTGGAGCATTCTTCGGTGCGCCTCTTCGAGGGGGCGTCCATGCTTCTCGTACCCGTTACCGAGAATCTCTTCGCTTTATCCGATCTGAAGAAACTCTGTCTCTCGGTCGGATTCGGCGAGGTGGTGGTCACCACGCCCGAGAATCACGACGAGATGATCGCTTACACGTCGCAGCTCTGTCACGTCGTGTCAAATGCCTTTATCAAGAGCGATACCGCGCGGATGCACGTCGGGTACTCTGCGGGCAGTTACCGTGATCTCACCCGCGTGGCAAGGCTGAATCCCGATATGTGGGCGGAGCTTATGACGGACAATCGCGATTACCTGAAAGGGGAATTGGATCGATTGATCGCGTCGCTTAATGAATACTCCGAAGCGCTCGGCGCCGGGGATGAAGAGAGACTTCGCGCTTTGCTCGCGGAGGGAGATCGGATCAAGAGGGAGATCGATAAGAGATGAGAGGGCAGGTGTTTCCGCATCCGTTAAAAGGGGAGATCAGAGCAGTCGCATCCAAATCGTATGCGCATCGAATGCTCATCGCGGCGGCGCTGTCCGGCGGCGCTCTCTCCTATGGGGATTCAGCGGACGCATCTCATACCGCGCATGCGCTTTGCGCACTCGGATTTGATGGGAAAATCGCGGATAATTCCGTGCATTACGGAGATTTTTGTAAGAAAGAAGGAAATCATATTGTACCGGTCGGAGAGAGCGGCAGTACCCTGCGTTTTCTTTTGCCGCTTGCGGCGGCGCTCGGAGTGGAGGCGACCTTCGTTACCGAGGGTCGACTCGGCGAGAGACCGATGGCAGCTCTTACGGAGACCCTCTCTCGGCACGGCGTGCAGGCGACCTCCGATCACGTGTCCGGGCAGTTGACGCCCGGCGTATTCCCGATCGACGCGACGGTGAGCTCGCAGTTCGTGACGGGGCTCTTGATGGCGCTTCCTATCCTTTCGGGGGATAGTGAGATTCAGCTGATGGGGAAGGCGGTTTCCGCTCCCTATATTCGCATCACCCTCGAAGTGCTTGCCTCCTACGGTATCGATATCAAAGAAACCGAAAAAGGCTTTTTCGTGAAGGGCGGACAGCATTACCGTGCGGTAAAAAGTGAGGTCCCGGGAGATTTCTCGGGCGCCGCATTCTTCCTCGTGGCGGGTGCGCTCGGTGAGGGGATTCGTCTCTCCGGACTGGATCCCACCTCCGCGCAGGGAGACAAAGCGGTGGTGGACGCGATACGTGCGGCGGGCGGAAAGGTCTCCTTCGAGAAAGGGATTTTATCGGTACAGGGCGGAGCGCTTCGCGCCTTTACGGCGGACGTCGGGGAGACGCCCGATCTCGCCCCCATTCTCTCGGTCCTTGCGGCTTATTCCGCGGGAGAGAGCCGTCTTTGCAGGGTGTCAAGACTCAAAGATAAGGAAAGCGATCGGCTCTTCGCCATTCGCGATATGCTCGGAAAATCAAGCATTTTTACACAAGAACAAGGAGACGATCTCGTGATCCGCGGCGGCGCGCCCAAGGGCGCGAAGTTCGTAAGTTTCGGTGACCATAGAATGGCGATGTCCGAAGCGATTCTCGCTGCATATGCGGAAGGAGAAAGCGAGGTCGACGATACGGAATGCGTGAAGAAGTCCTATCCGACCTTCTGGGAGGACTTCGGACGCGTGGGAGGCAGGTATGAAATGGAGAGGTGATCGCATCGAGTTTCAGGTTTACGGGACGTCGCATGCCCCTTCGGTCGGCGTGAACGCGACGGGTTTCCCCGTTATCCCCATTGACAGAGAAGGATTGTCGCGTTTTATGGATCGCCGTCGTGCGAAGCAGGAGGCATATTCGACCAAGCGCTTCGAGCCGGATATCCCCGAAATCACCTTTGATGAGAAGGGCTTCCGCGCGGAGATCAAGAATACGAACGTTCGCAGCGGGGATTATAACGAATTATACGCGATTCCTCGTCCCTCTCACGCCGATTATGCGGCGTATCTGTCGGATGGGAGACTGGACTTTTCGGGCGGCGGAGAATTCAGCGGTCGCCTCACCGCACCCCTTACGGTGCTCGGGTATTTGGCGAAGAGTTTTCTCGCCGCAAGGGGGATAACGGTCTCCGCTTGGGTCAGTGAAATCGGGTCGGTGAAGGGAGCGAGCTATCGCGGCGGCTTGCGTGCAGAAATGCTCTCCTGCGGCGAAAAGGGGGAATGGACTCCCGCCTTCAAAGAAGAGATGACCCGTGAGATCGAGCGTGCCGCCGCCGAGAAAGATTCGGTGGGTGGGTGCATTGAGTGCGCCGTGCTCGGACTGAAAGGCGGCGTCGGCGGGGGAAGATTCGGTTCTCTTGAGGGGAAGATCTCTTCTCTTCTCTATCTGATTCCCGCAGTAAAAGGGGTGTCATTCGGTGCGGGATTCGCGCTCGCCGAAATGCGCGGATCGGAGGCAAATGATCCTCTTCGCTTCGGAGAGGACGGCAGGATTCTCTTCTTGAAGAACGACGCAGGCGGGATTAACGGCGGCATCTCAAACGGCAACGCTCTGACCCTTGCGGCGGCATTTCGTCCCACCCCTTCCATCGGAAAAAAGCAACTGTCGGTTCATCTCGAGAAGAGAGAGAACGTCGAGATCGAGATCAAAGGCAGGCACGACGCCTGCATCGTGCCGCGCGCCCTTCCCGTGGTGGAGAGCGCGGTCGCCATCGCGCTGTCGGACGCGATATTGGAGGAAGAGTATGAGAGAGCTTGAAGTATTGAGAAAGGATATCGACCTTTTGGATAAACAAATCGCAGAGTTGCTTTTGTCCAGATTCGCCGTGGTGAAAGAGATCGGCGCGGTGAAGAAGAGAGAAGGGCTGCCCGTGACAAACGCGGGAAGAGAGGAAGTCGTGATCGCCCGCGTGCGCTCCTGCGCCCTCGAGGAAGAGGAAAAGAACGCGCTGGAAGCGGTCTATCGCACGATCATAGCCGAGGCGAAAAAGCTCGAAGCGTAAAAAGCGTTCTCTAAGAAAGAGGCGATTCGACCGGCGAAATCCCGATTCGGTGAAAATCGCTTGTACCGGCGCGCGCGAAAGGTGTATAATGCTTCTAAAATAAATTATGCACAAGGAGCGTAACTATGGCGACCGTTTTGCAGTTTGGCGAAGGCAATTTCATTCGCAGTTTCATCGATTATCTCATTCAAATCAGACAGGACAAGTGCGGAGACGGGGAGAGCGTCGTGCTCGTCACCCCGATCGACAATCCCTATTGGGAGAATTTCCGCAAGCAGGACTGCCATTATCACACCTGCGTTTGCGGCAAGGTGGACGGCAAGGCAATCAAAGAGTACACCTACGTCACCGTCGTGAAGGACTGTGTGAACCCCTATCGCGAGTACGATCGCTACGAGGCGGCGTATCTCGATCCCGATCTCAAGGTCATCATCAGCAACACGACCGAAGCGGGCATCGCTTTCAATCCCGCGGATAAATTCGAGGACCTCGGCACCTTCCCCGCGAAGATCACCAAGATCCTGTACGCTCGCTTCAAGAAGTACGGCGAAGCGGGCAGAGTGGAGCTTCTCCCTCTCGAGCTCATCGAGAAGAACGGCGAGACTTTGAAGTCTTACGTCCTGAAGTACGCCGCACTGTGGGGCTTGGAGAAGGCGTTCGTCGAGTTCGTCGAGAAGATCAAAGTGTACAATACCCTCGTGGATAAGATCGTCCCCGGTTTCCCGAGAGGACACGAAGCGGAGCACTTCGCCGCGATCGGCGAGGAGGACGGACTGCTCACGGTGGGCGAGGCTTTCCTTTCCCTCGTGATCGAGGGGGATGCCTCCCTTGCGGACAAGCTTCCCTTCCTCAAGGATCCTCGCGTGAAGTTCACCGATAACGTCAAGCCCTATCGTGAGAGAAAGGTCAAGATCCTGAACGGACTGCATACCGCCCTCGCACCCATCTCGATGCTGTGCGGCGTGGGCATCGTGCGCGACGCGATCAACGACAAAGACCTCTTCGCTTATGCGAGCGCCCTTGCGGACGACGAGATCATCCCCACGATTCAGATGGACAAGCAGGACCTCCTTCGCTTTAAGAACGACGTGTTGGAGCGCTTCTCCAATCCCTATATCGATCACCTCTTCTCTTCCATCATCTTGAACAGCGTCTCCAAGTGGAAGACCAGATTGCTTCCCTCCTTCCTTGCTTGCAAGGGGAGCAGAAAGCATATGCTCTTCGCCCTTGCCGCCCTCTTCTGTCTGTACGACAGCAAGGACTTCCAAATCAACGACGGCGACGACGTGAAGGCATTCTTCGCACAAGATCTCCCCACGGAGAAGAAGTACGAGGCTTTCCTGCGTAATACCGCTTTCTGGGGGATGGATCTCGAGAAGGAAGAAGGATTCTACACCGCCTCTCTGGACTACCTCCGCGCGATCAAGGCGGGCAAAGTGCGTGAGACGCTGAAGAGTTTATGATGAACGATCTGATTATCCTGAACGAGAAGGACAACGTCGGGGTGCTTCGCGCGCCGCGCGGCGAGGTCCCCATGGGGCACAAGATCGCTCTCCGCGATATTAAGAAGGGCGCCGCGGTCGTGAAGTACGGCTATCCCATCGGCGTCGCGACGAAGGATATCAAGGCGGGAGAGTTCGTGCACACCCACAATTTGGCGAGCGCACTCACGGCGGAGGCGCTGAGCTATACTTATGAGAAGAAGCTGTCCCCTCTTCCCGCGAAACCCCTTCGCGATAAGGTGATGGCGTATAAGAGAAAGGCAGGCGCCGGCGCAAGGAACGAGCTCTATATCGTGCCCACCGTCGGCTGCATCGCGCACACGGCGGAGAATATCGCGCGTCGCTTCAAAGAAGCGCACGCCGACAACCTTCTCGTGGACGACGTGGTGGTGCTTACCCATCGCGTGGGGTGCTCCGAGCTGGGAGACGACCTCACTCGCACCAAGAATATCCTTGTCAATTTATCGAAAAATGCGAACGTCGGCGGGGTGCTCTTCCTCGGCTTGGGCTGTGAAGAGAACCGCATGGACGGGATCCGCGAGCTCGTCCCCGATGGGGATAGAGTGCGCTTCCTCGTCGCGCAGGAAGTGGAGGACGACGAAGAGGAAGGATTGCGCCTTCTTGAAGAACTGTACGCAGTGGCGTCCAAAGACAAGCGCGAAGTCGTCCCCCTCTCCGAGATCACCGTCGGGGTGAAGTGCGGCGGAAGCGACGGCTTCTCGGGCATCACGGCGAATCATATCATCGGACGCGTGGCGGATCTTCTCGAATCGTGCGGCGCGACCGTCTTGCTGGCGGAGACTCCCGAAGTCTTCGGCGCGGAGATCACCCTGATGCAGCGGGCGAAGGATCGAAAGGTCTTCGACGACATCGCCGCGCTCGTGAATAAATGGAAACGGTTCTACGGTTCGCACGGCGTGAACGTGTACGAGAATCCCTCGCCGGGCAATAAGGCGGGCGGCATCACCACTCTCGAAGAGAAATCCCTCGGTTGCGTGCAGAAATCGGGGCAGGGCGAAGTGCTCGCCGTCCTCGGCGAACTGGACAGGGCGACGGAGCACGGCTTGAACGTCATCGAGAGTCCGGGCAACGACATCATCGCTTGCACCACACTCGCGGCGGCGGGATGCAGTGCGATCCTCTTCTCTACCGGACGCGGCACCCCTCTCGGTTGCGTGGTCCCGACGCTGAAGATCGCCACCAATACCCCCCTCGCGATGAAGAAAAAGGGGTGGATCGACTTCGACGCGGGCAGAATGCTCTCCGACAAGACGCCGGAAGAGGTGGCGGCGGAGCTCTACGATCTCCTGCTGGACACCTTCGAGGGCAAGAGAGCGGGGAACGAGATGCGCGGAGACAAACAAATCGCGATCATGAAGACGGGCGTTACGCTGTAACGGCCGCCCTCTTTTTTTAGGTGATTACGGAGAAAATGGCGGGAATACACGACGGACACAGAGAAAGACTGAGAAATAAACTCAAGAAGTTCGGATTCGAATGCTTGGAAGATCACGAAAAGCTCGAGTATCTTTTGTATTCTTTTATCCCGCGCAGAGACACCAATCCCATCGCACACGAACTCATCAGCGTTTTCGGCTCTTTCAAGCGGGTGCTGGACGCCGATCCGCAGGATCTCATCACGGTGAAAGGGATGACGGAGAATGCAGCTCTTTTCTTGCACCTTTTGCCCGATGTCTTCTCCTCGTATCTGTCCGCCGAAGCATCGGATAAACTGACTTCGCCCGAGGCTTGCGCGAAGTATATGATCGGTAAGATCGGCAGGAAGAAAGAGGAACATTTCCTCGTGATGTATCTCGAAGAAAACGGCAAGCTCATCAAGACGGACGAGATCACCGAGGAGAATAGTCGCAGAGTCGCGATCAACCGTGATCGCTTGGTCGCTTCGGCGGTGCGGTGCAAAGCTACCGTCGTCGTGATCGGGCACAACCATCCGAACAGTTCCTTGTATCCTTCCGAAAAGGATATCGAGTCCACAAATCGCATCGTGCAGGCACTTGGCATGGTGGGGATCCGATTGGCGGATCACATGATCCTCTCCGACAGAGCCTATTACAGTATGCGACAAGAGGGTCAGATCATCGATCCCGTGAATTTGAATGGCTCGATCAATCAGTTCGCGCAGGGGCTGGTGCGGCGGGAGAATGACGTCAACAGATTAAAGAATCTCCTGTAATTTCCGACAATCACAAGAATTTTTTCAGTGCTTCCACACTCCCCGAGAAGAGGGCGAGGATATCGGCAGTCAGGGCGGCGGTCTCGTCGCTTACCGACACGGCGTTGTCGTGCAGACAGCGAGTGAGGTCTGTGATCCCCATATTGGTCCCTTTGATGAGCTTCTCGGCGATATTGCTATTGCTCTTGTCCCCGAAGAGGGAGAGTTTCACCATTTTTTTCTGCCACTTTTGTTTGAAGGTGCCGTAGATCTCCGGATTGATATCAAGTTTTTTCATCATATCGCTGATGCGGGTGCTCACGGCGGCGTATTCGCCCATCAGCTGTTTCACGTAGGCGTTGAGTTCGCCCACCGCGACCTTCTCCACCACGTCCAGAGACTGCACGCCGAGCAGGACGGACTTCATACATTCGTTCAGCAGTTCCTCTTCGTTCTCCGCGAAGATGCGTTTATTGGGATTCTCTTTGATAGCTTGCATAGTTTACTCCTTTTCGATAGTTTGTACCGAGTTTTTCTTTTTTATTCCGACCCACGTTAAGTCCCTAAGAAGTCCCTAAAACTCCTTATGACAGCCGACGGAAGAGGCGTAGCGCGATCACCGTTTGATCGTCGCGGGAAGAGACGTACGACGCGTCGCGAATGATATTGTCCGCCACCGTCTGCGGATTGTTCGTCTTGCCGCTTTCGAGGATGCGCACCACGCCGTCCGCTCCGATCGCGTCGGTGACGCCGTCTGTCATCAGCACCACGACCTCACCCGAAGAGAGATTCCTGCGGGAGATGCTCGGTCTGACTTCGCGGAGGATGCCGAGGGGCAGGGCGCCCCCTTCGATGATTTCGCTTCCCTCTTTCCTCTTGATCACCGATTCGGGGGCGGAGAGTTTGATGAAATCGGCTTCGCCGCTTCGGAGGTTGACGACGCACATATCGAGCGTTTGGAAACTGCCGTCGTTTCGCATCGTCAGGAGTCGATTGATGAGGGGGAGCACCACTCTCTCGTCCACCCCCGTTCGATAGAAGTTTTCCACGAGGTCGATCGCCGCGTGGCTGCCGCGATTCGCTTCGGCGCCGCTTCCCATGCCGTCGGACAGCGCGATCATGATCCTGTCTCCGCGAAGTCTGGTGACACTGCCGCTGTCTCCGCAAGCCTCGCTACCCTCTTTGACCTTGTGCGATTGCCCGACGATCGCGTCGTAAAGCGGGGCGGATTCGTAGCTGACGGAGGCGACGCCCGCTCCGAGCGTCGACACGCTCTCGGGGATCAGCGTGACTCCCATTGCGCGGGAGAGTGCGGCGGTGGCGCGGGGATCTTCTGCGAACCGTTCCGCCATGCACAGGGTGACGCCGAGATACTCGCCCTCTTCGGTGACCATCGCGTCGTACGCGGAGATCCCTTCTCGTCTGAGCTCCGTGAGGATGCGCTTTTCCCGTTTGCCGTCGAAGGTCACGATGCGTCTCGTATCACGCTTCAATACGTCGAGCACCCCCGCGATGCCCTCCGCTTCTTCCGCCAGGCGCGCCCTCTCGGCGATTTGTTCGTCGTCGCGCACTCTCTCCTGTCGATAAAGGAGGGCGGCGTCATTCAGCCCTTCGAGAAGGCTCTGCACCTTGCGGCAATTGCCGTTAAGATAGGGTGGGAGATCACATAGGCTCGCCTTCCCCTTTTCAAGGGTGCGTTCGATGGTCGTGAGGAAGAGCGGGGCGGTCCCCCCTCCCCCTTGCGAAGCGCAATCGCGATACCCCGCACATCCTTCGCACATCGCGCGTGAAAATTGTTCGGATAAGCGACGGGCGGTCTCTTCGAGCTCTTCCTTCCCGCCGAGAAGGGTCAGGCTGTCCGACATCTTACGAAGCGCTTCTCCGATATAGCCGAGCTTGCCGCTGAGGTCGAGGCGAGCTTTATTCACGATCGCACGCGCCGCTCCCCTGTTCTCTCCCTCTCCTTTGATCCCACGGAAGGGGAGAAATCGCTCGGGGAGAAAGGCGACGAGCAGAGCGCCGGAGAGCAAAAGGGGGAAGTTCAGCGGGGAGAATGGTTCTCCCGACAGGAGGAAGCAGATCACTTCGCTGATCGGGAGTGCGAATGCCGCCACCCGCCGATTATCTTTTAAGAGTTCGGAGAAGATCCATCCCATTGCGACGGGGGAGAGCAGAGCAAGGGATCCTCCGGACGCGATCGCTCCGAGGACAAAGGCGAAGGGAAAGGGGCTTCCCACCGTTCCCCATCCGAGAGAAAGGGGAAGGAGCAGAGCGAGGAAGAGATAATAGGGGGTGACGCCGTAGAGATTCATGCCGTAGGAACCCGCACCGAAGGCAAAGGTCAGGAGCAGGAAAACCGCCCGCTCCCATCCGTCGACGCCGGGAAATCCCTTTCCCCTCCGCATAGCGGGTCGAAGCAGGAGAAGGGCGAAGAGTGTGGAAAGGGATAGATTCGCGAAGAAGAGGAGGTAGCGGCTCGTCGGCAGAAAAAAGAGGGTGAATAATTGTGTGAAAAATGCGGATATTACCGCATAAAAAGGATGTATTTTTCTGCGAGTCACTTTGGGAAGAAGGGCAAAAAAGCCGAGTCCCGTCGCCGCGAAAACCGATTGCAGGAGGGCATTCATTTCTCCCGTCGCGAGAAATCGGGCGAGGAGATAAGCCGCCGTCAGCGGGAGATAGCTCTCACCGAGCGCGAACATGGAAGTATAGGCGCCGAGAGAGAAGGGGGACAAACCGAAAGGGAGCGCCGCCGAAGAGAAGAGAAAAGTGAGTGAAAAACAGATACCCGCCGAGGCGAGCCATCGCATGACCGTACGTTTCATACAGGCATTTTACCGCCCGTCCGAAGAGAAAAAACCGCTCTTTCTGTCGAGATAGTGCTTTCTTTGAAAGAAGATTCTGCGGGGAAAGAGAAAAGGGGGGAATTTCCTATTTACTTTTGTATCGGTTCGGGTATAATACTATCAACGACCGTCAGGCGACGGGCGGGAGGAAGGGGGCGCGACGATTCTTCCTTTGGGATGCTTCTCCCTCCGCTCCGAGCCGATGTACAGAGCGTTCCGACCGCCTCGAAAAAAAGTCGGAAAAACAGTTGTATTTCTTTTGTTCGTATGATAAAATAATTAAACGATTAAAAATTCGGGAGTGAAATATGTACGGATATCTGTTGAGCGCCATCACCAATCAGGCGCGTGAAATTATAGCGAATGTGCTCATCATCTTGATGACCGTGATCTCGATCGCGATCATCGTGGTGGTCTTGATGCAGGAGGGAGAGACGGGCGGTGTGTCCGCAATCTCCGGTGGTAGCAGCGACACCTTTTACGGCAAGAATAAAGGCCGCAGCAAGGAGCAGATCCTCAAGCGTGTTACCTTGATTCTCGGCGCGGTGATGCTCGTGATCTCTGTGGTGTTCTTCCTGGTCAAGCCCATTCCGCAAGCCTAAATAACGGTATAAGATCGGACAGGGGGCAGGATTGCCCCCGTTTTTTTAGGAATTATGGAAGGGATCAAGATCATCGCGCAGAATAAGAGGGCTTACCACGACTACTTCATAGACGAGACCTATGAAGCGGGCATCGTCCTCGTCGGCAGCGAAGTGAAGAGTGTGCGCGGAGGAAAGGTCAGCTTCGCCGACAGCTATGTGTCGGTGAAAGAGGGGCAAGCTGTGCTAGAGGGGTTCTATATCGCCCCCTACGAGAAGGGAAGTTACTTCAATCTCGAGAGTCGCAGGGATCGCGCCCTCCTTCTCAATAAAAGAGAGATCGACAAACTTCGCGCGATGGTGGAGAGGAAGGGGTATACCATCGTCCCCACCAAACTCTATTTCAAGCATTCCCTCGTGAAGGTTGAGCTCGGCCTCGCGCGAGGCAAACACAATTACGACAAGAGGCAATCACTCAAAGAGAAGCAGCTCGCTCGCGATGCCGAGAGGGCGCAATAAAGGAGACCAAATGGAAAAAGAAAGCATTTGTTTGCACGGCGGATACAATCCCAAGTCGGGAGAGGCGAATGTCCTCCCCATTTATCAGAGCACGACCTACGCTTACGACACGCCCGAAGAGATGGCGCATCTTTTCGATGTGCCCAAGGACGGCCACATCTACACCCGCATCTCCAACCCCACGGTGGCGGCTTTTGAAGAGAAGATCTCCATGCTGGAAGGGGGCGTTGCTGCGATGATGACCTCTTCCGGTCAGGCGGCGACTTTGGTCACCGTGCTCACCGTGGCGCAGTCGGGGGATAATATCGTCGCTTTCCCGACGGTGTACGGCGGCACCTTCAATTTGCTCAAGGTCACATTGGACAAGCTCGGCATCGAGTGCCGTTTCGTGAAGCCCGGCATGACCGACGAGGAGATTGAGGGGCTCATCGACAGCCGCACCAAGCTGATGTTCGGCGAGACCATCGCCAACCCCGCGATGGTGATCTTCGACTTCGACCGTTACGCCGCTCTTTGCAAGAAGCACAAGCTCCTGCTCGCGGTGGATAATACTCTCGCGACCCCTTGCCTGGTGAATCCCTTCAAGTACGGCGTGAACGTGGTCGTACACAGCACCACCAAGTACCTCGACGGACACGCGGTGGCTGTCGGCGGCATCGTCGTGGACGGCGGCAACTTCGAGTTCCGCGGCAATCCCCGTTACGAGGACTTCAATATCCCCGACGAGAGCTATCACGGCACCGTGTACGTGGACGAAGGCGGCCCTGCCGCGTTCGTGCTCAAGGCGAGGATGCAGTATATGAGAGATATGGGCGTTTCCCCCTCTCCCTTCAATGCCTTCTTAACCAATCTCGGCACCGAGACATTGCACCTTCGCATGAAGAAGCACAGCGAGAATGCTCTCGAGATCGCTCGCTTGCTTAAGAAGAACGATAAGATCAGTTGGGTCAAGTATTGCGGACTGGAGGACGATCCCGCGCACGAACTCGCGGCAAAGTATTTCGAAGGCGGCTTCGGCGGTATGGTCTGTTTCGGCGTGAAAGGCGGCAGAGCCAAGGCGGCGGATTTCATCCGTAATCTCTCTTTCATTCGTCAGCTTACCCACATCGCGGACAGCCGCACTTGCGTCTTGCATCCGGCGTCCACCACTCATCGTCAGCTGTCTGACAGCGAGCTCATCGATTGCGGTATCAGTGAAGATTTCATTCGTCTCTCTGTCGGACTGGAGAGCGCGAAGGACATCTATGCCGATATCGAACAAGCACTGAACAAATAAGGAGAAACTATGCCGATCGTGATACCGAAAGCGCTTCCTGCGTATAAGATACTTTCCGAAGAGAATATCTTCGTCATGGGCGACGTCCGTGCCTCTTCGCAGGACATTCGTCCCATCGAGCTCGCGATCGTGAATCTGATGCCCACCAAGATCGAGACCGAGACGCAACTGCTTCGCTTGGTGAGTAATTCTCCTCTGCAGGTCAAAGTCACCTTGATCAAGACGGACAGTTACACCCCCACCCACGTGTCGGGCGCTCATCTTACCCGTTTCTACAAGACCTTTGACGAGATCCGCGACAGGAAGTACGACGGACTCATCATCACCGGCGCGCCCGTCGAGACCATTCCTTTTGAGGAAGTGAAGTACTGGAGCGAGCTCACCGAGATCATGGCGTGGGCGGAGAAGAACGTCACTTCCACACTCTTCATTTGTTGGGGGGCGCAGGCGGGCCTCTACTACCATTATGGGATCAAGAAGAACTTACTTCCCAAGAAGCTCTTCGGCATCTATGAGAACAGCGCGGTCAATCCCTTCGACCCTTTGCTGAAAGGGATGGACGACGTCTTCAATATCCCGATGAGCCGTCACACCGAGATCGACCAACGTGCGGCACAGGAGACCCCCGAGCTGGAGATCCTCGCGCGCGGCGCCGACTGCGGCATCTCGATTCTCAAGAGCAGAGACGACAGGAAGATCTTCCTGACCGGACATTCGGAGTACGATCGCGACACACTCTATAAGGAATACACGCGCGACCTCGAGAAAGGAGATCCCATCGAGCCTCCCGTGAATTACTTCACTGCCCGCGGCGACGCGGTGAACGTGAGCTGGAAGAGCGCGGCGAATCTCATCTTCTACAATTGGCTCAACTATTACGTCTATCAAGTTACCCCCTATGATATCGAACAAGTATAAGGGAGCGGTCATCGTAAACGCCTATTGGCGTGGTGGCGACGAAGGAGCGGCAAAGATATCCGACGCGCTCGGACGAGTCGGGCTGTCCGCTCCTCTTTTATCGATCGATCGCTTGGACCTTCGCGTAGCAGAGAGGGGGATCTTCCTCGGAGAGCCCTTGGACTTTGCGGTGTATCTCGATAAAGATTACGCCCTCGCGAAGATGCTCGAAAAGGCGGGCGTTCGTCTCTTCAACAGCGCGGAGAGCATCCGCCTCTCGGACGATAAGATGCTCACCCATATCCGTCTCGCCGAGGCGGGACTGCGTCAGCCCGAGACCATTCCCTCCCCCCTCTGTTTCGCGGGAGAGGACGCCCCCGATTTTCTTAGGCGGGTGGAAGAAACTCTCGGCCATCCCGTCGTCGTGAAGAAATGCCATGGCGCTTTCGGACGGGAAGTCAGGCTCTGCCGCACGTCGGAGGAACTTCGCGCGCTCCGCGCGGAGTGGATCAAGGAGCCGCATCTCTATCAGAAGTACGTCGAATGCGGCGCGTCGGATATCCGCGTGATCACGATCGGCGGCAAAGCGGTCGCCGCGATGAAGCGGGTCGCCACCCGCGAAGGAGAGTTCCGCGCAAATGCCGAGCTCGGCGGCAGGGGCGAGAAGATTTCGCTTACTCCCGAACTCATTTCGCTTGCGGAGAGAGCGTCCGCCGCGCTGGGGTTGGAGTATGCCGGCGTCGACCTCTTGCAAGGCGACGAGGGATATCTGATCACCGAGGTGAATTCCAACGCGCATTTCCGCTTGATAGAAGAAGTGAGCGGGCAACCCATCGCCCGCCTGTATGCAGAGTATATTCTTTCCCAATGGGAGAAGGAGGAGAATGATGGCAGAAGATAAAAATGTCGAGATGGAAGTCACCGATTACACCGATCCGCAGTGTCCTTTCTGCGTGGACGCTTATAAGAGCGACGTCGTGAAACCGATCGACCTCTCGCGCGTGATCGCGAAGTTGGACGAGTATCTCGGGCACAATGATTACGTCGCCGCAGAGCGCCACCTCCTGTACTGGCGGGAAGAAGCCAAAGAGGGCAATGATCTTCGCGGACAGTTCTCCCTCGCGGAAGAACTCATGGGACTGTATCGTAAGCTCGGCAGACGAGAGGAAGCGATCGCAAATGCCGAGACTGCCTTGCGGCTCATCACCCGTCTGGAGATCGAAGATTCTGTCGGCGCGGCGACGGCGCGGCTCAATGCTGCCACCGTGTATAAAGCCTTCGGCGAAGCAGAGAAGGGGATTCCCCTTTTCGAGAAAGCGCGAGAGATATATGAAAGCAAGCTCGATCCTGAGGACAGTCGCGTCGCGGGACTGTACAATAATTATGCGCTGGCTCTCGTGGACGTCAAGCGGTTTGAGGAGGCGAGGAAGCTGTACGAGAAGGCGCTTACCGTGATCCGTAAGACGGAGAACGGCGAGCCGGAGGAAGCGATCACCGAGCTGAATCTCGCTTCTCTTGCCGAAGCACAGTACGGTCTGGAGCAAGGCGAGAAGGAGATCGAAGAGCATCTCGACAGGGCGGAGAAACTCCTCTTGAAAGAGGGGATCCGCAAGGACGGCAATTACGCTTTCGTCGCGGAGAAGTGCGCGCCCGTCTTCGGCTATTACGGTTGGTTCGGCGTGGAAGCGCAGCTCAAGGAAGAGTCGGATCGAATCTACGGAGGGAAAGGATGAAAGGACTGAAAATCGCGGAAGAATATTACAGAGAATACGGCGCACCCATGCTGCACGAGCTCTTCCCCGAGCTCGAAGGGATCCTCGCCGTCGGACTGATCGGCAGTGGGTCGGAGTGTATGGGGTATGACGACGAGACCTCGCGCGATCACGATTACGAGCCGGGATTCATTATCTTCCTGCCCCCCGAAGAGGTGGTGGACAGGCAGACGGCTTTCAAGCTAGAGCGCGCCTATGCCAAACTTCCCAACGAATACATGGGACTTAAGCGCAATCGCGACGTCTCTTTCGACACCGGCAGGCACGGGGTGGTGCGGGTCGCCGACTTCTTCCTCTCCAAGGTGGGAGAAGCGGAGGGAAAGCTCTCTCTCGAGCAATGGCTCACCCTTCCCGAACACTATCTCCTCGAAGCGACCAACGGCAAGATCTTTCGCGACGATCTCGGCATCGTCACCGACATCAGGAAGAGGCTCGCCTACTTCCCCGAGGATGTCCGCCTGAAGAAGCTCGCGGGGGCGCTGATGCTCGCGGAGCAATCCTCGAATTACAATTATGAGCGACTTCTCTCTCGCGGAGACACTGCGGCGGCGCAGCTCTCGATCTACGAGTACACGAAGAAGGTCATGAGCGTGATCTTCCTGCTTGACAGGAGGTACAAACCCTTCTACAAATGGCAGTTCCGTGCGCTTAGCGATTCGCCGAGATTCGCCTTCTTGCGCGAAGATCTCGAGAGCTTACTCACGACAGGGAATACCCTCGTGGAAGCGGTCGAGAAGCGCAGTCGCATTCGCACGATCAATAGTTGCCTCGGTGAAGAGATTCGCGCGCAGGGACTCTCTGATTACGACGGCTTGCACCTCGATTCCTTCGCCTACTGCATCAACGGCAAAATCGCAGACGTGGATCTACGCAACCGCCACATTCTGGCAGGAGGGGAATGAAAGGGCGCGAGCCGACCTTAATTAGGAATTATGAATTAGGAATTGGGCGGCCGATTGCCGCCCTTTTTATATGCGGAATGCGGAACTTAGAATAATGGACGGTCTGCGACGCAGTATACAGCATATATCCTTTTCGTTTGCGAAGCAAACACTTCTCGTGCGAAGCACACTTCCGTGTTTCGTTGGGCTCTTCGAAAAGTCATACAGACTATTGGGGATGTTGACGCTCGAAGGATCGCCTGGTAATAATCATAATCGGAGATGTTTCGGCGAGGCTCAACATGACAAGTGGATGCCATCTTCTACGCCTGCGGCTGTCCTCCATTCCTAATTCCTTATGAATAAGTGAGGACGTTTGACTCCCTTTTTATTTCCTCTTCTCCTCTTTCTTGATGTGTTTCCGCGCCTTTTTCCCCCATAAAGAGAGCATCGAGTCGGCTTCTTCCTTGTTTCCTTGGATCATTTGGTCGGTGGGATTGATATCGGTTCTTGCATTCTTTCTCATATCCTTATTATGCGCGGGCGAAGGTGATAGAATTCCTCTTTTTCCCTGTGTGGCGTGGGATAAGAGTGACATAGGCGCACAAGATAATAGCAGGAGGTAGTGAAATGAAACAGTCGAATTGCAAAAACTGCGGCAGCACCAAGAATACGAAGAAGTCTGCGACGTCCAAGCGCGCTTCCGATTGCTCGAATTGCGGCAGCAGTAAGTAAGCACCCCCACATTCCTGTCTAATCAGGATACCCCGCGCCGATAGTGGCGCGGGCAGCCCTTCGGGGCATAGAAAAAGGTCGCCGTTCGGCGACCTTCATTTCTTCATTTTTCTTGGATAATTCCGATTATTTGGGCTGCTTGCCGATATAAGCGAGGATACCACCGTCCACATAGAGGATATGACCGTTCACGAAGTTGGACGCGTCGGACGCGAGGAAGACGGCGGGACCCTGCAGATCCTCCGCATTGCCCCAACGAGCCGCGGGGGTCTTCGCGATGATGAACTGATCGAAGGGGTGACGGGAACCGTCGGGCTGGATCTCACGGAGAGGGGCGGTCTGCGGGGTCGCGATATAGCCCGGGCCGATGCCGTTGCACTGGATATTGAACTCGCCGTACTCAGACGCGATATTCCTCGTGAGCATCTTGAGTCCGCCCTTCGCCGCCGCATAAGCGGAGACGGTCTCTCTGCCGAGCTCGCTCATCATGGAGCAGATATTGATGATCTTGCCATGCCCCTTCTTGATCATCGAAGGAATGACCGCTTTGGACACGATGAAGGGAGCGTTGAGGTCGACGTCGATGACCTGTCTGAACTCCGCCGCAGTCATATCGCACATCGGGATCCTCTTGATGATGCCCGCATTATTCACGAGGATGTCGATCACGCCGACTTCCTTCTCGATGGTGGCGACGAGGTTATTCACCGCATCTTCATTCGTGACGTCGCACACATAGCCGTACGCCTTGATGCCGAGCTCATTATAAGCGGCGATGCCCTTGTCCACAAGCTCCTGCTTGATGTCATTGAAGACGATGGTCGCGCCCGCTTTTGCATAGGCGGTGGCGATCGCGAAACCGATGCCGTAGCTCGCGCCGGTCACAAGAGCGACTTTCCCTTTCAGACTGAACATATTCTCCATTTCTCATTCCTCCGAATTATTCTCTTTGAGCGAAGATTCTCTTCGCATTTTTCACAATAAAAATATTATAGCACAGGGTTTCTCAAAAAGCAAATACTATCCGAGATAAGTGTTTCCTTATAAAAAAGGCGGCTGAGCCGCCTTTTCTTATACTCCGTCGTTTAGTTTCAACATCACGACCCCCTGCTTCGCGCCGCAGACGGGGCAGATCTCGAAGGCTTCCTTTTCGGTCCATTCGTAGCCGCATCCGCCGCACTTCCACTTGGTCTTCTCCGCCTTCTTATAGAGGGTGCCGCTCTTCATCTGATTGTAGAGATCGGTGAAGAGCATCTTGTGACAATTCTCGATCTGTATGAGATTTCGGAAGAGCCCCGCGATATCGGCGAACCCCTCTTTCTCGGCGGTTTTTTGATACTCCGGATAGACGCGCGTCGCTTCGATCTCCTCGTCTTCGGCGGCGAGGCGCAGGTTTTCGATGAGATCCCATTTCTCCTTGAAAGGATAGCCGGAGCACACCTCCACGTTCGCGATCGGCTTATCGCAGGCGCTCTCGAGATAGGTGTAGCACATACGTGCGTGATTGAATTCGTTGTAGACCACCTTATCGATGACTTCCGCAAGGGCGGTATAGCCCTGTTGACGGGCCCCGTACTCGATGAATTCGTAGCGGGTGCGCGCCATGCATTCGCCGGCGAAGGCTTTGGCGAGATTCAGATAGGTTTTGCTTTCGATGAGTTTCATAGTATTCCTCCCGATATTTGATACGGAGAGTATGGTCCGCTTTTCCTTGAAATAAACGCTCGCACCTCCCCTTCGGAAAACACTTGTCATTTTTCTCTCCCGCGCGCTATAATAAAGAAAAATATTCCTTTGGGGGAAATATGAACGTTATCATCAGCGTAATCGGAAAGGACAGGATCGGGATCATTCGGGACGTGTCGGCTTTTCTCGCCGATCTCGATATCAACATCGTGGATATATCGCAGACCCTGATGGGAGAGTATTTCACGATGATCATGCGTGCGAATACCGAGAAGAGCCGTATGCCTATCGACAAACTCATCGTCGCCCTCCGTGAGAAGGGAGAGAGCGTCGGCTTGGATATCAATCTCCGCAGCGAAGAGATCTTCGACGCGATGCATAGGATTTAAGTATGATCAGCGATAAAGAAATTTTCGAGACCATGCGCATGGTCAGTTCGCAGCACCTCGACGTGCGTTGCATCACGATGGGGATCTCCCTCTTCGACTGCATCTCTTCGAGCGGCAAAGAGACGGCGGATAAAGTGTATGACAAGATCGCGAGCTATGCGAAGGATCTCGTCTCGGTGGGCGACAAGATCGCGACGATGTACGGCGTACCCGTCGTGAATAAGAGGGTGTCCGTCACCCCGATCTCCCTCGTGGGAGCGGCAAGCGGCGCCTATCATGAGATCGCGCTCGCGATGGACAGAGCGGCGGCTGAGACGGGGATCGATTTCATCGGCGGATACACCGCGCTCGTGCAGAAGGGTGCGACAGAGAAGGAGGAAGCCTTCCTTAGGAGCATCCCCGAGGCGCTTTCCTCGACAGAGAAAGTCTGCTCTTCGGTAAATATCGCCTCGTCGCGCGCCGGCATCAATATGGACGCCGTTCGGACGATGGGAGAGATCGTGAAGAAGACCGCGTACCTTACCCGCGACAAGGATTCCATCGGGTGCGCAAAACTGGTGGTTTTCGCCAATGCCGTGGAGGATAATCCTTTTATGGCGGGGGCTTTCCACGGGGCGGGCGAAGCGGATAAAGTGATCAACGTGGGCGTCAGCGGACCGGGTGTGGTCAAGACCGCCCTCGAGCAGGTGGACGGCGATCTGACCGCCGTCGCGGAGACAGTCAAGAAGACCGCTTTCAAGGTCACTCGAGTGGGACAGCTCGTGGCGAAGACCGCGGCGAATATGCTTTCCGCGCAGTTCGGGATCGTGGATCTCTCCCTCGCGCCGACTCCCGCCGTGGGGGATAGCGTCGGCAGGATCCTCGAAGAGATGGGACTGGAGCGCGTGGGCGCTTGCGGCACCACCGCCGCCCTTGCCCTCTTGAACGACGCGGTGAAGAAGGGGGGAATCATGGCGAGCTCGCACGTCGGCGGCTTGTCGGGAGCATTCATCCCCGTCAGTGAAGATATCGGCATGATCGAGGCGGCTGAAATGGGCGCCTTGACCCTTGAGAGACTGGAAGCGATGACCGCGGTGTGCAGTGTGGGCATCGATATGGTGGCGATCCCGGGCGATACCCCCGCGGAAGTGATCTCCGCGATGATCGCGGACGAAGCGGCGATCGGCGTCGTGAATCAGAAGACCACCGCCGTGCGCGTGATCCCCGTATACGGTAAGAAGGTCGGCGATCAGGCGTCATTCGGCGGCTTACTCGGGCGGGCACCCATCATGAAGGTCAGCGGCTATTCTCCCGCGAAGTTCATCTCTCGCGGCGGACGCATCCCCGCACCGCTCGGTAGCAATAAAAACTAAATGAACGTGACGAATTATCACAAGCAAATGAAGAGCCTTTTGGCGGAGATCAAAGAGCGAGGAGAGACCCCCTCGCTTCTTCTTCATGCCTGCTGTGCGCCCTGTGCGTCGCACGAATTGACCTTTCTGCCGGAGTACTTCGATCTGACCCTCTTCTACTATAATCCCAATATCGTCGACGAAGAGGAGCGGAAGAAGCGCTATCAAGAGCTCGCTCGACTTATCGAGGCGATGTGTCCCACGGTGGGGCTCATCGAAGGAGAAGGGGATAGCGACAAGTTCCTTCAAGAGGTGAAGGGACTGGAGAGCGCGCCCGAGGGAGGACTTCGCTGTGCGAAGTGCTTCGCCCTCAGACTGGAAGAGACGGCTCGGCGGGCGGCGGAAGAAGGCTTCGATTACTTCGCGACGACCTTGACCCTCTCTCCCCTGAAGAATCCCATGCTCATCAACGGCATCGGTGAGAAGATGGCGAAGAAGTACGGTGTCAAATATCTCGCCACCGATTTCAAGAAGGAAGGCGGGTATCAACATTCTTTGGAGCTATCCAAAGAGTACGAGCTGTATCGGCAGAACTATTGCGGCTGCCCCTTTAGCAAGCGAATATAAAAACGCCCCTTTGCTTTCTCGCAAAGGGGCTCCTTTTTATCTCTGAACTTATTTCGCCCAAACCACGGTCGCCTTGGTGATCGAGATGATGCCGTCGGGGAGGGTATCGGGGAGGGTGCCGTTCGAGCCGGTGTATTTATCGGAGGTATCGCCGATCTTGCGAATGGTCGCCATGCTTTCCTCGTCGATGACGCAACCGAAAGCGGCGTATTCGCCGTCCCACGAAGGATAGGTCTTTCTGCAAAGGAAGAACTGCGATGTCGCGGAATTCGGCAGGGAGGTACGCGCCATCGAGATGATACCCTTTCTGTGTCTCACGTTATTCTTCACGCCGTTGGAGGTGAACTCTCCTTTGATCTCGGAATAGGTGGCTTCCTTTTGCACGAGGGCATTATCCTTCACTTCGTATCCGCCCATCTGGACCGCCGCGTCGATGATACGGTGGACTACCACCCCTTCATAGAAGCCGTCTTCCACGTAGCGGAGGAAGTTCTCCACCGAGATGGGGGCGACATCGGGATAGAGCTCCACGCGCAGGCTATCGCCCGTCGAGAAAGTGAACTCCACGAAGGGATTGCTCTTATTGCGGATGCCGAAATCGCCTTTGGTGTAGGTCTTCTGCCAGTCGGCGATCGTTCTTTCCGCATCCGTCGCTTTGGCGCAACCGAAGAAGGAGAGGGACAGGGTGGCGGAGAGTGTGATGAGTAGGAGCCATAAAAGGATTTTCTTCATAGTCGGTTACCTCTGCTGATCAAAGTTCGAAAGGATTCTTGGGTTCGTCCTTCTGTTCCTGCATTTCGGCGAAGGGCTCGACGTCCGTCCCTTCGGGCTTCTTTTCCTCTTCCGTTTGGAAGGGTTCTGCCGATTTGTCGGTGGTGAAGTCGATATTCTTCTCCTTCTTAAGCTGCTCGTAGAATTCGGCGCGAGCGGCACCGTGATAGACAGAGACCCACAGCACGCCGACGCCGAAGCAGAGGAGTCCGAGGAAGTACCAGCCGATGAAGCTGAGATCGAGAAGGAAGAGCCGACCTTTGTAGCCGTCGGTGAGCTCCATACTTCTCTCGATGCAGTTGCGCCAGGTCTTGTCCTTTGCTTCCTGCTGGATGTAGGATGCCATCGAGTAAGAATACGCCTTGATGATGCCCGGGATGATGAGAAGCAGGGACCACAGAATGGTATAGATCGCACGCATGAGGTCGAGAAGGATCGCTTCGGCGAGTTCCTCTTTGAATCCGCACAGGAGATCGGAATAGTCCACGTTCTTATCGCCGCGGGTGACCTTGAGGAAGATCCTCGCCATCGCATAAGAGATCGGTCCGGAGAGGACGATCGTGCCGATCGCCAGGAAGATCCCGACGATAGCCATCACTTTCGGATATTTCAGCGTAAGGATGCCGTTGATCGAGGAAGGGATACCGATGATGAGACCGCCGATGAGACTCACGACGAGGAGCCGCATCCACACCGTGCCGAAGAGCCTGTTGTCGAGATGATGTCGTGCGTTTTCGCGGATTTGATAGTTTTCGATCATGATAATTCTCCTTTGTGAAATAGGATAAATGGATAGTAATATCTTAATCATTCCTCTCGAGAAAGTCAATGCAACGGTTGAAAAAGCACCTCTTCGGGTGATAAACTAAAGAAGGAGGTCCTTATGAAGGAGATTTTAAGGAAGATATCGAGAAAAGAACCCATCGGCAAAGAGACGCTCAAGGAGATCGTGGAGGGATACCTCTCCTCTCGCATCTCCAAGGAGGAGATGACCTCTTTTCTTCGCGCGGTGTGCGAGTACGGGATGTCCGATAGGGACGCGATCTATCTCACCGAGGTGATGCTCGAATCGGGCGACAGGCTCTCCTTCAAGCCGAGGAAATACCCTTATGCGGACAAGCATTCGACGGGAGGCGTCGCGGACAGCACGACACTCATCGTCGCCCCCATCGTGGCGGCGGCGGGGATCCCCTTCCTCAAGATGAGCGGCAGGAAGCTCGGACACACCGGCGGCACCATCGATAAGCTGGAGTGCTTCGAGGGGCTCACCACAGAGATCTCGATCGAAGAGGCGGAGCGCATCGTGGACGAGGTGGGTGCGGCGGTCATCGCGCAGTCCAAGGAGCTCGTTCCCGCGGATAAGGCGCTCTATAAGCTGCGCGACGAGACGGGCACCGTGAAGAGCCTTCCTCTCATCGCGTCTTCCGTCGTCTCCAAGAAGCTCGCCAGCGGAGCGGAAGTCTTCGTGCTGGACGTCAAGACGGGAGAGGGCGCCTTTATGGAGAGCACCGAAGAGGGGGAAGCCCTCGCGCGCCTGATGGTGAAGATCCTGAAAGATTCGGGAAAGAGGGCGGCGGCGATCCTCAGCGATATGAATTCTCCCCTCGGAGAGGGGGTGGGCGGCGTGATGGAAGTGATCGACGCGCTCGAGGTGCTGGATGGGAAGAAGAGCAGACTGCAAGAGCTCGCCCTCCTGATCGCCGGCAAGATCATCGCCCTCGCGAAGGGAGTCTCGGACGAAGAAGGGACCACGGAAGGGCGACAGATCCTCTCCTCCGGCGAAGCAAAGGAGAAACTCAAGCAAATCGTTCGCGCGGAAGGGGGCTCTCTCGCTCTCTTCGACGAGAAGAAGAGGGAAGAGATCCTCTCCGCGCATTCGGGAGAGATAAAAGCCGAAAAGTGCGGATATATCAAGAGAATCGACTGCGTGAGGCTCGGGCTGACGGCGCGCGCTTTCGAGGAGAAAGGAGGCTATGGTCTCCTCGTGCCGGTCAAGGTCGGTGACCATGTGGGAAAAGGCGAAATTCTCGTGAGTCTATTCGGGCGTGACGCGATGTCTTCCGAGACGGAGCAGGCACTTTCTCGTTGTTTCGAGATTTCGGAAGAACTCACGCCCGCTTTTCCTTTAGTCTATAAAGTTATCTCTTGAGAGAATAAGCTCTTTTCTCTTCGCAGAGGAAAAATTATAAAAAACGCTTGCAAAGAGCCCCGCGATGCTCTATAATACAAAGGTGCTTGGGGATATGGCTCAGTTGGTAGAGCGATACGTTCGCATCGTATAGGTCAGGGGTTCGAATCCCCTTATCTCCACCAAGCTAGCTCAAGGCGTCTGCCTTGAGCTTTTTCTATACTTTACAGGGGATGAGAACCGAGAGCGTTAAGGAAACGCCACAGTGCGGCGTTTTTAGCGGCTGACCGAAGTATGGCGAAAGCATAACACAATCAAAAGAGCATTGCTTGAGCCATACGAGAGGAGAATCCCCTTATCTCCACCAGAATAAGCCGCGGCAGACGCCGCGGCTTTTCTGTTATCGAATGGGGATTCGGCGCCTTGCCTTCGGCAATGCGCGCGCCGATGGCGCAACCCCTGCGGGCTGACGCGTGGCTTTTAGTAAAATATGGACTTTCGGATCGTGAGATGGTATAATGAATCATACGCTTGCGGGGAGAATCGGATATGAAGAAGAAAAAAGCCATATGGATAGCGATTTCGATCGCGGTTGTGGTCGTGGTTGCGGCGCTTGCGGTCATGGGCGTTTTCGCATTCTCGAAGAAGTCCGATCCGGCGTTCGTCGCGCATAGGGGCTATAGCGAGAGCTATGTCGGCAATACAGAGGATGCTTTTCTCGCGGCGAGCGAGAGGGGCTTTTACGGTATCGAGACCGACATTTGGAAGACGAAGGACGGATTCTATGTCTGCAATCACGACGAGACGGTGAAGTATCAAAGCGGGGAGGAGAAGGAAGTGTCCGCGACCGACCTCGAGGAGCTTCTGGCAATTCCGTTGAAGAACGACAAGACGGCTACTTCGGTCTATCTCTGCACCTTCGAGAGATATCTCGAGATCTGCAAGAAGGGAGGGAAAACAGCCGTCATCGAGCTGAAGGAGGATTTCTCCTCGGATGAGCTCCGCGAGATCTTCGCTATCGTGGATCGGGCGTACGACAGGAAATGCGTTTCGGTGATTTCCTTCTTCTTCGATCCCCTCCTTGTCGTCAAACGGGAGTATCCCGGCGTGGATGTGCAGTATCTCTCCGAAACCAAGAACGACCCGATCTTCGAGAAATGCCTCAAAGAAGGAGTCTCCTTGGACGTTCGTCAGTCCATCTTGACGGGGAAGATGGTGCGCGCCTTTCACGACGCCGGACTTACGGTCAATACCTGGACCGTGGATAAGAAGATCGACCTTCTCATCGTGCGCCTGAAAGGGGTGGATTACGTGACGACCGATCTTTTCTGTAAAGAATGATCCCCCTCTTAGAGATAGGGAGGCGAGGGCGTCGATTTCGATTTTTGCGAGGAGTCCGAGGCAGTGCCTCGGGCTTTTTCCGTTCGGGGGCGATTTCCGATCTTTGTTCTCTCTTGAGGTATGGACTTTTGTCGGATATAATGGTATAGTATAAATAGTCTGCATAAGAGGAAGTCTTTCCCGCCCGCGCGGCGGCAGCACAACCTTTTGGAGGAAGGATATGAAGAAAATCATCGGTTTACTCATAGTACTGTCTCTCATCGTCTGCTTGACGGTGATCGGCGGTTGCAAGAGAAAAGGGGAGTCCAATATGGAAGAGCAAAAGATCGTGATACGGGGAATCATCGGGGAGAAAACGGCAATCAATCCGACTTTTGATTGGAGTAATCCCAAGAAAGACGCCTCTTTCGGCGTCGCGATACGGGACGAAGAGGGCGCTGTCGCATCGCAGGGGAATACGAACACGCCCCATTTCGAGCTGAGCGACAGCCTCGATTACGGCAAGAAGTATATGATCACCGTGACGGGGAGCGAAGGAACGGTCCTGTACGAATCCACCTTCGAGACCATCTCCGCGCCGCAGGAGACGAGCGAGCTCAAGGATGCGGTCATTACGGTCTGCGAACCCTATAAATCCCACATGGTGCTTCAGCGCGGCAAGGCGATCGAGATCAAGGGGGAGGCGCCGGTATACACTCTCGTCACCCTCGAATTCGGAGAGCAGCGGGTGTACGGCGTTGCGGATGAGACGGGCGCTTATCAAGTCACCCTCGCTGCGATGAAAGAGAATGCCACGCCGCAAGATCTCGAGATCAGAGTGTTGAAGGAGACGGGGATCACCTTGGAGGATGTCCTCGTCGGCGACGTGTATCTCGTGAGCGGGCAGTCTAATATTCAGTGGAATCTAAAAGATTCCGACTACACTTCGGCGGACGTCGAGAATGCGATCGCCCATGACGTCAGATATTACTCGATGAGGACAAATACCTCCGTCGTCCCGCTCGATACGGTGGACGACGGGAAGTGGTTCAAGATCGATAAGAAGGACAGGGGATACACCTACTATTCGGCGATCGCCTTCATGGTTGGTTCGATGCTCGGGAAGGAGCTCTCCGATAAGAAGGTTCCGGTAGGGGTCGTGTGTGCCGCGCAGGGGGATACGAATATCCTTAGCTGGATCGGCAAGGAGTATTACAACGGCTCCCATCAGGATAAGAACATCTATTACAACGCGATGATTTACCCCCTTCGGAATGCCGAATACAACGGCGTGATTTGGTATCAGGGATGCAATAATTCCTCTAAGGGTATCGAGTACAAGGATCATCTCGCGTCCCTTTTCGCGAACTGGCGCGCTCTCTTCAAGGACGACAAACTTCCCTTCTACGTCGTGCAATTGCCCGTCTACGATGGGGACGCGGGGAATAATTACGACTTCTCCTACGTGCGCGAATCACAGTTCAAAGCCTGCGCGGCGGACGACAACGCCTACCTGATCGCGACCTGCGACGGCGGCGATCCCACCTTCATCCATCCCACGCAGAAGCGCTATATCGCAGAGCGGTTGACGAAGTCCATCCTCTCCACCCGCTACGGCGCCGACATTTTGCCGGAGGGTCCGACCTACGCTTCTCACCTCTTTGAGGAAGGCAAGGCGATCATCACGGTGAAGAACGGTGACGGACTCCGTGCAAACGGCTCGATCGTGGGCTTCAAGCTCGCGGGGGAGGACGGCAAGTATTTCGACGCGACTGCCACCATCGAAGAGGACAAGATCGTCGTGAAGAGCGACAAGGTCGCCGACCCCAAGTACATCCAATACGGATTCAGCAAGAGTCCCTTCCTGAATATCTATAATAAGGACGGATTTCTGATGAGTCCTTTCCGCACGGACGAGTATAACCGCAATATCGACCTTCTGGACTATTCCGACTCTCCGAAATACGAGACGCATAAGGACGGATCGGAGATTAGCTACGAAGTGGTCACCGTCGGAGAGGAGATCGGCACCCGCATCACCAAGGCGAATGACGGCAAGACCTTCGGCTCGCTTCAGCTCTATAAGTGGGGTGCGATCGGCTACGACGAGCTCGGCATGACTCTCAGCGTCGTCGGCACGAAGTCGGGGGCGAAGGTGCTCTTCCGCATCGTGGAGGGTTCTTGGGAGATCTGGGCGTACAGCTTCACCGATAATTTCCTCGGCAAGAAGGAGTTCGATCTGTCTGTCTCCGATCTGAATTGCGTGTACGGCAGGAATGACGGCGTCATCGATTTCCAAAAAATCATGGACGTGGAGATCACGATCGAAGCGCCGCGCGAAGCCACCATCACGATACTCGAAGCGAGATTCGTGGACGTGCCTAAGGGCAAACCGACCGCATTCACGATCAGCGAAGGCAGGGAGGACGGCGAGAACTTCATCATCGGCTATACCCGCTCCATCTTCGCGGACGAGTACGAAATAACCGTCTCGGAAGACGGCGACAACTATACCGATCCGATCTTCCAAGGGGTCACCGATCAGACCCAAATCTCCTTCGATGCGTCGGGTTATCAAAAGGGCAAGACCTATTACGTGCGCGTCGTCGCGTCCAATGAGTTCGGCAAGACGGGCGCCGAGAATAACGGCTACGTCACCACCCTCGAGAGTCGCTTACTGATCTGCGGCTTCGATTTCACAGGAGAAGCGGAGCTCCGGAAGTATATCGACAAGAATATGAAGGTGCACGAAGGCTTGACGGTAACCCCCGACGATAAGGGAGTCAAGCTGGTCAGCGCGGGGAAGGGATGGCAGTACTTCATCTTCCTCTTGAACCCCATCGGACTCAATAAGGACTATAATACCCTCTCCTTCTATTTGGATACGAGAGGATACCAAGGGAACGTCATCGTGCAGCTCGTGGACCAAGGCAACTACGACGAGCCCTATAGTTACACCGTGAATACGAGCATGAAGAGCTCCGGCGTCTTCGAGATCCCGCTCTCTTCCTTCAAGAAGGGGGAGGATGCTTTCGACGGAAGAGATCTCGAAAGGATCGCTTTCAATTTCAACGACTGGAATAAAGGCACCGTCTATTTCGACGACGTGGCGCTTCTGAAGAAATAACGGAGGAGGATATGACTAAGAGCAGACTGGAGGCCTTTAGCGACGGCGTCTTGGCGATCGTCATCACTATCATGATCTTGGAATTGAGCTTGCCTTTGGGAGATGGGATCAAAGACTTTTTGGCTTTGGGTCCGACGCTTCTCAGCTATCTTCTCAGCTACCTGTTCGTGGCGATCTATTGGGTGAATCACCATCTGACCTTTCACCATATCGAGCGAGTCAATACCAAGATTTTGTGGTGCAATATCGCTTGGCTTTTCACGATGTCTTTCATCCCCTTTACGACCGCTTGGGTCGGCAAGTATCCCACGTCTTGGGCGCCGCTGTCGATTTATTTTGCCGATATGGCGCTTGCGAGTATCTCCTTTCATCTGATGTATTATCTCATCGCGCGTGAACACGGGGAGAAGTTTCGTTTGAATCTGCGCAGTATCGCGAGTCTGTCCGTCTATATCTTGGCGGCGGGCTTGGGCGGGTTCTGTCCCATCGCCGCGTTCGTCGTCGTGGCGGTCGTGAGCTTGTGGTGGGTGATCCCGCAAAAGAAAAAGGGAGAGGAGACTCTTGAAGAAAGGCGCGAAGAGACGCCTCCTACGGAAAAATAAAGTATCCATGAAAACTATCGATAAAAGAGGCGAGGGAAAACCTCGCCTTTTATGTACCCGCTAAGGGCGCGGGTCACTCCTTCGTGAAGGAGGTGTTGGTGCACTTGGGGCAGGGCGGGATCTTGTCGTTCTTGCCGACCGATACGTTGGTGCCGCAATTGGTGCAACTGTAGGTGCCGTCTCCGGGCTTTTCACCGGTGTGATAATATTTCATATATTATCCTCCTTTCTTTTGATATCGGGATTTTTGCCCATTTTTCGGGAAATCATACTACAACAATCGACAAAGCAGGCAGGAGAGGATCGTTCCCGCGAAAGTGGCGATGAGAGCGATCCCGATCGCGCCGCGATATTTCTTCATCTTGCTGCCGCTCGCATAGAGGGCGGCGACGTAGAAGACCGTTTCACTGCTCCCGACGATCACACTGGCGGCGCGGGAGGCATAGCTGTCCGCACCGTAACGTTGATAGATGTCGGATAGGATCCCGATACTGCCGCTTCCGCTCATCGGGCGCACGATGATGAGCTCGGTGAGCTCCGTCGGAATGCCGAGCAAACGAAAGAGCGGAGCGAGCGCTTGGCCGAGGAGGGCGGAGAGCCCGCTTGCTTTGAAGAGAGAGACGGCGATCAGCACGGCGGCGAGATAGGGGAAGATGCGGACGGCGAGATCGATCGCTTCCTTCGCTCCCTCGATGAAGGCGTCGAATACCGGCACTCTCTTGATCGCTCCGACGAGAAAATTCAGCGCGATGAAAGCGGGGAGGATATAGGCGCTCACCCGAGGCTCCTTTTGAGTCGCAATCCGCGTTTCAGCAGGCAGAGGGTGATCCCGATCGCGGCAGTGAGGATGGTGGATAGGACGGTCGGCAGGAGGATGTCCGCGGGAGACAGACTCCCCGACTGCTCGCGGAGGGCGATGATGGTGGCGGGGAGAAACTGTACGCCGCAGGCATTGATCACGAGGAAGAGGACGGTATTCTCCGTCGCCTCTTCCCTTTCTCCTTGCATGGAAGAGACTGCTTGGATCCCGAGCGGGGTCGCGGCACTGCCGATACCGAGGAAATTCGCCGCGAGATTTTGCGCGATGAGAGAATGGGTCTCCTCCTTTTCTCCCTTGAAGAGCCGTTTGGTGATGGGGCGAAAGAGCCGAGTCACGAAGGCGGTGACGCCATTTGCTTTCATCACGCCGAGCACGCCGAGCCACAGCGCATAGACCGCAAGCATCTTGATCGAGAGCTCCACGGCGCTCCCGGCGCCCGCGATCGCCGCCGAGACCCCCGCCGCAGGATCGCGGAAAAGGAGGAAAAGGAGCGAGACTGTCACCATGAGAAGGAATAAGAGATTCATAGAGAATCATATTCTCTCCCTTTCCCTTCCATTCCTTATACAGTGGACAAATCGTTTGCCCTTTCGCGCGGTGTGTGCTATAATGACAGCGTCCTCTTCGGAGGACCGATTTGACGATAGAAGATGTTCCTTGCTTAACCATCTTCGAAAATAAAAAACAAGGAGGTCACCTTTGTGACGACGATTAAGAATCTTTTTACCGAGATCAAACTGTTACTCCGTAGTATCCCATCCCTGATCACCGCTCTTTTTGCCGTCTCTGTGGTTGCGATGAATCTGCTTGCGAATAAGAGCATCGATATGGGGCTTTCCTGGTTCGCGCTCGACTGTGGCATCCTCTTCTCTTGGCTGGTGTTCCTTCTGATGGATATCGTCACCAAACGCTTCGGCGTGCGCGCGGCGAATATTTTGTCGGTGACGGCGCTTGTCGTGAACCTCTTTTTCTCCTTCTTTTTCATCGCGGCATCCTATATCCCCGGGCTGTGGTCACAGTCCTTCGTGGCGGGTTCGGAAGGGGTCATTAATGGCGCGCTTGACGGGACATTCCGCTCTTCCTGGTACGTGATCGTCGGCAGTTCGGTCGCCTTCGTCGTCTCTGCCGTCGCGAATAATTTTCTCAACGCCTTTTTCGGGAAGCTATTGAAAAACAAAGGTTTTTTGGCTTTTTCCGTCAGCTGTTATGCCTCCACTGTCATCGCGCAGTTTTTGGATAATATCCTCTTCGCCTTCATCGTGAGCTATCATTTCTTCGGATGGACTCCCTTGCAGTGCGTGATGTGCGCGGTCACGGGCGCGGTGGCGGAGCTTCTCTTCGAGGTGGTCTTCTCTCCCGTCGGATATCGCGTGGTCGGCAGGATGGAGCGGGAAAATGTCGGAAAAGAATATTTGGATTACCTTGCTTCTCGCAAGGCGGAAAAGGCAGAGGAGGGAATGGCATGAAAGCGGTAGTAACGGGAGCAAGCGGAGACATCGGCAGAGCGATCGCCGAGAAATTCCTGAAGGAAGGGTATGAAGTGGTCGGGCTGGACCTCCTGTCCTCATCTCTTGCGGCGGAGAGATACACGCACTTGATCGCGGACGTGCGCGGCGCGTTGCCCGAGATCGAGGGGGTGAATGTCCTCGTGACGGCGGCGGGCGTGCAGTCGGATGACGAGGACGCCATCGATGTGAACCTCAAAGGGGTGATCCGCACGATGGAAAAGTACGCCTTTCAAAAGGAGATCCGCTCAGTGGTGAATATCGCGTCCGCAAGTGCGGTGAACGGCTCGGAATTTCCGATGTACGTCGCCAGCAAAGGGGGTGTGGTGAGCTATACCAAGAATGCCGCTCTGCGCCTCGCCCCTTACGGAGCCACCTGCAATGCTCTCTCGCCCGGCGGGGTCATCACCTCTTCCAATGCGCCCGTGATCGAGGATAAGAAGCTGTATCGGGAGGCGCTCTCGGAGAGCCTTCTCGGCAAGTGGGCGACGCCCGAAGAGATCGCCGAATGGACCTATTTCCTCGCCGTCACGAATCGAAGCATGACGGGAGAGAATCTCGTCGTGGATAACGGAGAAATGCTGAAGTCCCACTTCGTTTGGCCGGATCGGAAATAATTCGCTTACCTCACAAAAAAAAGAAAAGCGCACCGCATTCCGCGAAGGAGATACGGTGCGTTTTTTGTTGAAAGGAAGCTCTCTTATGTATCCGTCTTTCTGGTTCGGACGGTTTTTATGGGAAAAGGGGCTTTCGCCTTGAAGTTATCCGCAAGTTTTGCTATAATGGATATATTACCGATTCGGAGGTTTTCTGATATGGATTACAGAGCGGAATACAAGCATTGGCTGGATCATGTGAAGGAAGAGGAGAGAGGAGAGCTCGAGGCTTTGGCTGCGGATGACAAGGAGCTCAGAGAGCGCTTCAGTCTGCCTCTCGCTTTCGGCACGGCGGGGATGCGCGGCGTCCTCGGACTCGGCACCTATCGCATGAATGAATATACCGTCGCGCGCGCCACGCAAGGTCTTTCCGATTATATCGTCGAGCAGGGCGAAGAGGCGATGCGGCGCGGCGTGATCATCTCTTACGACACCAGAAAGATGAGCTACGAGTTCGCGATGAAGGCGGCTCGCGTGCTTGCGGCGAACGGAGTGAACGCCTATCTCTTCGAGAACGTCAGACCCGTGCCGATTTGCTCTTTCGCCGTGGGATATCTCGGCACCTTCTCGGGCATCATGATCACCGCGAGCCATAATCCGAAGGAATACAACGGATACAAGGTCTACGGCGAGGACGGCGCGCAGCTTTCCCCCGAAGCGACGGCGCGTGTGGTCTCCTATATCGAGAAGAGGGATTATTTCGGCATCCCCGAGGCGGCGGTCGATCCCGCGCGTGAAAATGTCTTCGGCAAGGATGACTATCTTCTCGCCGACCACATCACCGTGGTGGGGAAGAGGGTGGACGAAGCCTATTTCGAGCGCATTTCCAAGCTCTCCTTGTCTCCCGAAGCGGTGGCGAAGGAAGGCGGCAATCTCAAGATCGTCTATACCCCTCTCCACGGTAGTGGCTACAAGCCGGTGACCGAGATCCTCAGTCGGATGCATATCCCCTTTGACGTCGTCCCCGAGCAGGCGCTTCCCGATTCGGAGTTTCCGACGGTGAAGATGCCCAATCCCGAGATGCCGGACGCCCTCACCCTCGGCATCAAGCTTGCGGAGAAGCTAAGGAGCGACGTGGTGATCGGCACCGATCCCGATGCGGACAGAATGGGGGTGGCAGTCCGAAGCGACAAGGGCGATTTCCTCCTCCTTACGGGCAATCAGACGGGCGTCCTCTTGATGGACTATATCTTGCGCCGTCACAGTGAGAAGGGGACTCTTCCTGCCAATGCGGCGGTGGTGAAGACCATCGTGACGACTTCTCTCGCGGAGAAGGTCGCCGCTTCTTACGGTGCGAAGTGCTTCGACGTCCTGACGGGATTCAAGTTTATCGGAGAGAAGATCGACCTTTTCCGGCGCACGGGAGAGCACACCTTCCTCTTTGGCTACGAAGAGAGTTACGGCTATCTCGCGGGAACCCATGCGAAGGATAAGGACGCGGTGGTTTCCACGATGCTCTTTGCCGAGATGGTCTGCTATTATAAGAGCGTCGGCGTCGGACTGTACGAGCGTCTGCAACAGATCTATAAGAAACTCGGCTACTATGCGGAGAAGACGATTTCCGTCTATTTCAAAGGACTGGACGGCATGGCGATTATGGCGAATAAGACCAAGGCGCTTCGCGACGTGAAGATCACGGAGATCGCGGGGTATAAGGTGGTGTCCACCGTGGATTTCCTCGCAAGTGAAAAGACGGATATTTCCGGTAAAAAGGAGAAAATAAACTTCCCGAAGAGCGACGTGATGAAGTACTTCCTCGAGGGAGGAGATTGGGTGACGATTCGCCCGAGCGGCACCGAACCCAAGCTGAAGCTCTATGTCTCCGCAAGTGCGGATCGGATGGAAAAGGCGGAGGCGAAAGCCGAAGCGCTTCTCAACCAAATGAAAGGATATGTCGAATAGTGACACCTCTTTTTGATGCGCTCACCCGATATCGGCGCGTAAAAGCGCGCTTTCATATGCCCTCGCACGGCGGCGGTTTCTTCCGCACCGGGCGTGGGAGGCTCTTGTATGCGTCCGCTCCTTTGGACGTCACGGAGCTCTCCTTTTCGGATAACCTCGCATCTCCTTCCGGTGTGATACTGCGAGCGGAGGAGGAAGCGGCGAAAGCTTACGGGAGCGATCACACCCTTTTCTTCGCGGGCGGGGCGACGGACGCGGTCAGGACGGCGCTTCTCTCGGTGAAGGATAAAAGGGTCGCTTTCCTCGGCGGTATGCACAAAAGTTTCCACAATGCGGCAAGGCTCTTCTCCCTAGACTCTAGGGACATTGCTTCGATTTCCGAAGCGGAGGAAGGAGGGTTCGGCGCTCTCTGCGTGACTACCCCCGATTACTTTGGCAGGACGGTGGATCTCGCACCCATCGCGGCTTTCTGCCGAGAGAAGAAGATGATCCTCATCGCAGACGAAGCGCACGGCGCGCATTTCGCTTTCAGCTCTCTTCTTCCGGAGAGCGCGGTGAAGTGGGCGGATTTCGTGATTCACGGCGCGCATAAGACTTTGCCCGTTTATACCGGCGGGGCGATGCTCCACGTGAAAGATGCTTATTACAAGACGGCGCTTGCGGCGCGCGAGAAGTGCATCGGCACCAGCCCGAACTATCTCGTGATGGCGAGTCTTGATTATGCGCGTGATCTTTTCTCAAGAAAAGGGGAAAGATTCTATGCGGAAACGAAGCGCCTGATCGATCGCGCGAAAGCGCGCCATCCGTCGGTGCAGGTTCTTCCTTCGGAAGATTTTACCCGTGTCGTACTGTATATGGAGAATGGAGGGCACGCCCTCGCTTCCTTCCTCGAAAAAGAGGGGATCTATACCGAAGCCGCCGATCGAGACCGCGTCGTGCTCATCGTGACACCCTTCAACGCGAAATATCTCGAAAAGGTCTTTCGTTTGGCGGAAAAGTTCAATGGGGAAAATGCGGAATATACCGATATATCCGATATTATCGGGAAAGTCAGCGCCCGTGACGTCGGGGTGTATCCGCCCGGGATTCCTCTCGTGAAAGAAGGGGAAATTTTCACGGAAGAGAAAGTCAAAGTTCTCCAAGAGAATTTAGATAGACTTTTCGGTACCGTTGATGGTAAAATAGAAACGAAATGAGCGAATTGCGTTACGCGGAAGAGGTCAGACAGTCTCCCGCATTCAGAAGCATTGAATCGGACATCGCGCGGGAAGAATTCTCCCACGCCTATTTCATTCTGTCCGAGGACAAGGACGCGGTGGAGACTTTATTCAATCTCATCGCGATGCGGGTGTACTGCGACGAGGCTTGCGGTCATTGCGCCGAGTGTCACAAGATTCTGATGCGCTCCAAGCCGGACGTGAAATTTCTCGCGGAGGGGAAGGAGAACTTCACCGTCGACGAGATCTCGGCGGTGGTGGAGGACGCGGGCATGACCTCCTTTGAAGGAGGTCGCAAGCTGTATTTCTTCAAGAATTTCGAGAATCTCGCGGAGGCGCCGCAGAATAAGCTACTCAAGACGCTGGAAGAGCCTTTTGATAAGGTGCACTTCCTTTTGTCTGCTCCGTCGGTCGCCACGGTGCTCCCCACCGTGCTGTCCCGCGTGAAGCAGGTGACCCTCTCCCCTTTCTCCGAAGCGAGCGTTCGCAGAGCGCTTGTGCGCGAAGGCGTCTCGCCCGAGCGTGCGGATCGAGGGGCGCGACTGGCGCAGGGGAATCTGACTCGCGCTTGGGAGTTCGCCGCGGACGAGGACTTTTCTCGTCACGTGGAGGAGGCGATCGATTTCCTTCTTGCCTTGAAAAGCAGCGCCGACGCTTACAAGTATCTGAAAGCGGGGATCTTCTCCAAAGAGCGCATCGAGGGGACGATCCGCATGATCGAGCTTGTGATGCACTCCGCGATGAGCGCCCATCTTTCTCTGCCGATCGCTCTTTCCGAGCGTGCGGCGGATATCGTTAAGATATCCGAGTTGTATTCGATGTCGGCGATTGGGGAAGCTTTGGAAGTGCTCCTGACCTGCCGTGCTCGTCTGAAATCTTACTGCGGCGCGACGAATGTCGCCGATTATTTGATGTTGAAATTAGTGGAGGTGAAGTATAAATGCCGATCGTAGTAGGCGTGAAATTCAGCAATAACAGCAAAGTGTATCACTTTGATCCCGCGGAAGGGCAGTACGCCCCGGGAGATACCGTCGTGGTGGATACCGCGAAGGGGAATGAGCTCGGCGAAATCGTGAGTGAACCCTTTGAAGTGGCGGAAGACAGCGGTAAAGAGCTGAAGAAGGTCATTCGCAAAGCGAATTATCGTGATTTCGAGCTCGCGAAGAAGGCGAAAGAGACCGAGCCGAAAGCCCTCGCGATCGCTCGCGAGAAGGCGGCGGCCCTCGGCTTGACGCTGAAATTTATCTCTTCCGAAGTATCCTTTGATTGCAAGAGGGTGGCGCTCTACTTTACGTCGGAGGACAGGGTGGACTTCCGAGAGCTCGTGAAGGAGCTTGCCTCCGCTTTGCACGCGAGGATCGAGCTTCGTCAGCTCTACGAGCGCGACGACGTCAAGCAACGCGGCGCTCTCGGTATGTGCGGCAGAGAGTGCTGTTGCCGCGCCCACCTGAAAGACTTCGAGAAGGTGACCGTCAAGATGGCGAAGGTGCAGGGTCTCTCTCTCAATCCGACGAAGATCAGCGGGATCTGCGGCAAACTTATGTGCTGTTTGAAGTACGAGAACGACTATTATGCCGAGGTCTTTAAGCAGATGCCCAAGGTGAATGCGAAGGTGATGACCCCCGACGGACTTGCGGTGGTGGATTCCAACGATATGCTGAAGAAGATCGTGACCTGCAAGGTCTTCGTGGACGACACCTACGTGATGAAGAAGTTCCCCCTCGAGGAGATCACCCTGATGAAACCCACGAACAATCCCCCTCACGGCAAGAAGAAAGAGGCGAAAGAGGAGGACGATGAGGGCGACGATTCCTGACGAGAAAAGGATCCCCATCCGAGAGGCGCAAGCGCATTCGGGGTGCGGGATTCTTTTTTTGGTGATTGACAAGGGCGCGCGCGTGTAGTATTATAGTAATATGCGTAAAAACCGACTGCTTCTTTTTATAACTGTATTATGCGTCCTCATCATGGCGGTGACAGGGCTTTTCGCCTGCAAAAGGAAGAAGATCGTGGAGCCCGATCCCACCAACGTCGACGGCAGGGTGATGCCTGTTTCCACCGCGGTGGAGCTCGTGCATTCCTCTATTCTCGCTGCGGACGGATCCAAAGGAGTCAAGAATTTCTCTCTTTCCTTTGCCGGCAGTTATCAGTCGGGAGAGGACAGCTATACCTTCACCTTCGACGGTCTTTTCGATATCACGCAGGAGAATCGCGAGAAGGATGAAGCCTCCGAACTCGCTTTCGTCTTGAAGAAGGGAGACAAAGCCCTTCTGCAGCTTTTTTATTTCAAGGGGATCATGTACCTCGATTTCGAGCCCTATGCGCATCTCGCGCGCATTACCGATCGCAATCTCGCCGAGACGGTCTACGAGCTGTACGGGGAGAAGAGCGAGGGCGGCGTCATCGACGCGGTGGTGCAGAGCTTCCCCGCCATCGCGAAGAAAGTTTTCAATGATTGCCAATATTATTCCGAGGATGGGGTGGATCGTTATATCTTCACCCTCTCCGTCTCCAGACTTTTCAACGAAATGGGTTCCTTCGTCTCTTCTTGGGATGCGGGCTTTACGACTACAGAGTTCTTGGCGGCTCTGCATCTTGACGACGAGAAGATCGCCGCGCTTACCGCAGAAAAGGCGGTGACCACCGTCGAGTGCCGTCTCAAGCAGAGCGTCTTCCTTTCCGCCGACGTGGAGACCGCGGGCAAAGGCTCTTTCAAATTGGATACCTTCACCCTGAAAAGCGGCGGAGACCACGTCGCCGCACCCTCCGGTTTGAGTTCTTTTATTGTTGACTACGATCCGCGCAACCTGTCGTTGTCCGGTCGTATGGAGATTTCCACCTCTTATAAAGAGGGAGACCGCGATGGGAATTACGACGTCATCGTGAACCGCAAGTTCCGCGACGTCAGCTATCCTTTCGATTACACCCTCAAGACCAATTATACGTCGGGCGTCGGCCTCGAAGGAGAGCTCCGTCTGACCGAAGTGCCGAGCGCGAGCTCCGCCGAGAGCGCAGAAGCGGAGGAAGATGTGGTCACCGAAGAGGAGATCACCGGCGAGGAAGAGCTCATCGAGGAGCCGATAGAAGAGATCGTCGAAGAGACCCTGCCCAAGAGCGTATACTTCGCTCTTCGCGGCGGATATCTGTACGTGGATCTCTCGGACTACGGCATCGAGCGCTTTAAAGTGAAGACCTCCGAGATTTTGGATGATCTCGCATCCACGGGCTTCACGACTACCGACGAGTACGATTTCAAAGACAAGGTACGTCTCTTGACCCTTCTCTCCACACTGAGAAAAGAGGAAGGAGACGTCGTGAGTTATACCTTTACCGAGGAGATGTGTTCCCTCCTCACCGAGAAGCTTGGGCTCAAGGGTATCTTCGGCGTGAATAGCATCACGATTTCTTGGAATAAAGCGAATAATCGCTTGCAGAAGCTCTCCTTCTCGATCACGAGCGGGTCGCTGACCGCAAGCCTCACCTCCGATACCTTCTCTTTCGGGAAAGCGGTCGCGCTGTCCGACATTGAGGAGGAAGCCGATTACGTCGATCTCTCTCCCGAGAAGAGCACGGCGGAGGGCGAAGAAGAGAAGCCCGGCACCACCATGATGATTCGCTCGAGCGGTATCGTCGCAGAGCAGACCTCTTTCTCTTCGGAGGGTGATTTCCTGTCGGCGCTGATTTCCGCCTTGTCCGGCGATGAGATCACGATCAAGGCGGACGATCCTTTCCGCTATGAGTCTTGGATCGTTTACGGGGAGACCGGCAAGGTGAAGACCGCCTTCTTCCTCGTGAAAGAGTGGAATGACAGAGAGGGGATCACGGTTGAGGAGCTTCTGAATTTCTATTACACCGAGAAAACCCCCGATCGTTTCTATTTGATTACCCCCGAAGTGAGCGGCACGAGATTGGTTAAGACTCTGCCGATTCGTAGCGTCGCTTCCTTCAATTCGGCGTTTGATTACACCGCGTCCGCCCGTTCGACGAAGATTTATTTGGAGACGACGAACGATCAGGGCGTCAAGATCGGGCTTCAGCCCGGCATGATCGAGTGGCTCGGGGAGAAGCTGTCTGCAATCTATCCCGATTTGTCCTTCTCGCATTTGCTGGAAGTAGAGTGTGCAAATTACGAGCTCGAGATTCTGGGCTTCGGCATGGGAGAGCACACCCTTTCCGCGCGTGTGAATTTCGATTCGGATAACTATCTGAAGATCCGCGATTTGACTTTGTCCGTCACCTTCAATGATTTCTTCGAGGAGCCGGTATTCGCGATGGACGCCACCCCCGAAGAGATTTATCTTTTGGACGATAACGATATGCCGGACACGGTGAACGTCACTTTCTCGAATGAGATCGCGTTCAAGAACATTCAGCTCATCAACCCCGAAACCGAGGCGTCCCTGTGGACCTACGAGAACGTGCCCGATCGTCTGACCCGCGAAGGGGAGACCTCTGTCGCCACGGCGAAGGTGTCGATCCTCGGTAGCGTGATTTCTTGCGACATCACGGTGGATCGCACCCCCGTCACTTCCGTGGAGCTCACGAACAGCGTCTACAGCGGCCACGTCGTGACCGACGAAGAGAATGAGGATATCGTCTTGGGATTTACTTTCAAACGCTACGGGAATGATTCTCCGAAGGACGTCCTCACGTCTTACGAGTACATCACGGTGAATGAGCGCCCCGGTAAGGAAGTCAAGTGGGACATCACCGGCACCGAGACCATCGCCGATTTGGAGACCTACGGCGTCAAGCCTCTCGTGAAGACCTTCTTCGGCACTTGGATTCCGCTCAATAAGTCCATCGAAGAGTCGGACGTCTTCACCTATCCGATCACGGTGGTCGGATCCAAAGCGGCTGCGGCGATCCTCTCCGAGGAGATCGTCTTCGTCGCTTACGACGGCAGAGATCCCTTTGACGCGAAGAGCTATCCCACCTCCATCTCGGTCGAACTGGAGGATGAAGAAGAGGAGAATCTCAAAGATTTCACCAATATCGAGTGGGATCTCGACGGCGTCGAGGACGTGAAGACGTCTTATGACTTCGGCACCGACGGTAATCATCTGTACGATTTCGATAATGCGGATGCTCTCGATCAAGTGTATGTCCTCGTCAAGGACTGCACGGGATATGCGGAGTACCTGCCCGTGGACGTGAGATTCGCTGCGCGCAGCGTGCAGAAAGAGGACGTTTCCTTCTCCGAATTGAAGGACGGCGTGATTTATGTCGCCGACAAGAAGTCGTTCAAGTTTGATCCGCTCTACATCCAGTCCCTCACGCAGCAGAATAAGCACGACGTCCTCCCTTCTTCCTTCGCGGTGAAGGCGGGAGATCCGAATGGCTATACCATCGACGGCATGGATTGGCGCTTTACCGATTTCGATAACGTGCCCAACGCCACCGGCAGGAGCGGGAAGATCACAATGATCTTCGGCGACGATATCAGCGGATATCAAGAGATCGAGTTTGATTATTCCTTCATTTTGAAGAATATCACCGCGACCGCCCTTTTGGATGAGAATCACGCGTTGATTTCGGATTGGAGCAAGAATAGCGGCGACGTCTTCAGCTATGCCATTGGCACGAAGGATAAGGTCAATGCCTTCGGTTACGTCAAGCCCGCATTTGTGCGCCTTACCTATGGTACGGAAACGGAGGACTTCCCGATCGGAAATGCTTGGAGCTGGTCCCCCACCACTTACGACGAGACCAAGCTCACCCTTAAAGACAGCAAATACGTCGGCACCTGCAGCGTGGGCAGTCAGACCCTCACTTTGGAGCTGAATTTCGGGCAAGCGCGCATCGTGAGAGCGGCGGCGACGCAGACCGTTCTCTCCGCGAAGGGCGATACCATTCCCACGAAGACCATCGGCAGCGATCTCGTGCTCTGCTATTCGGTCCTTGACGCCTTGACCGGCACGGGACTATCCTACTGGGATACCGCGAACTATCCCGCGTCCCTTCGCGTCTCTTGTAAGTTCCAAAATAAGGACACCGTAGAGACGGCAAAGGTGGACGCTTGGAATATTTCGCCGATTTTGAAGCAGGAGAATATCATCGAGAAGGGATATCGCGGCACCGTCACCGCACAGATGAAAGGTCAGTGGGTGGAGATCAATGTGTACATCCTGCCTGTGACGGGTATCTATTTCGATTCGGAGAAGAATACCGAGAAGTCTGTGAAGCTTCTCACCGTGGGCAATGACGGCAAGCATCAAGTACTTTCCTATCTCGACTCTTCGACCTACGGCGATTCCGTCGTGGCGGAAGGCGGCACTTTCGACAACAACTTGACCGAAATCACCGCGCAGCGCGTGATCCCCATTCAAAATGGGAAATGGGATACCCGCGAGATTGAAGCCTTTATCAAAGACAAGACCGATTACTACGACGTGGAGGGCTCCTTCTCCATCTATTCGACGATCGGTTACAGTGACGGCGAATATTCCGCCGTGGAGAAGGTCGAGCTCACCGCCAAGCTGATTAAGAGCACCTTTGAGAACGCCACGCCGCAGGGCTTGCCCCTCGTCGCTCTTTCGTCGCAGACGGTCGGCACCACGCTAAAAGCATTGGAGGTTGGTCCCAAAGGGAGGGTCGCCTCTTTCGACTATGACTTCTCTTTGACTTTTAACCCCTATTATATCGATTGCACAAAAGAGGACTCCTATCCTTCGCATGTGAAAGTCACGTTGAATGGGAAGGAGTGCTCCATTCCGGTCACATGGGATCTTTCGGCAGTGAAGGATAATAAGAAGAAGCACACACAGAGCGACACGACCTTCCTCTCCTATCCCGCCTATGCGGTGATCGATCTCGAGTCGGTCGGTACCAAGAGGATCCCCGTTCAGGTGAGGCTTCTCACCTGTGAGATCAGCGAAGTGTGGGTGAATGGGAGCAAGGGAAGGACGATCAACGTGAATTGCTATGATAGCAATCCTCTCGGAGATAACGACGATGAAATCTGCCTCGACGTGGATGTGCGTTTCGCCGGCGGTGACATCAATAAGTATCCCTTGAAGATGATCTTCTCGAGAGAGGATATCACCCTTCCGTTCGATGGGAAGACCTATAATAATATCAGCGTGAAGGTGGGCAATGAGAGCGGCGGCTACGTGACGTTCAATAACTATAACGTCACCGTCCTGCAGAAGATCGTGAAGACCATCAGGATGAAGCTCGCGAATTCCGAGGAGACCGTGATCCTGTATGACAAGAATACGAGCGGCTTTGAGGTGACCTATACCTACTATGACGAAGCCCTGCAAAAAGCGATGCTCAGTGACGAGGTCGCCGTGACCTTTGAGGACGGCAGTAGTCCGATCACGGTGAGGGCTTTTGCCGAAGAATCCGAAGAGGACGGCATCGTCTTCACTTGGGTGGGCACCAAAGGAATCATCTTCTGGAATCCTACTGTGATCAAGGATTACGGACTGGCGAGCGAGAGCGAACTGCAGACCATCAGCTTCCCGGATCAAGAGTTGCAGGTGTTAGAGCCGAATGACCCTGTGCTCTTCCCGACGAATAACTGGGAAGTCACCTATCGCGACGGTGAAGACGATGAAGTCACGATCGGCGAGCTCTTCGACACCTTTATCCCGCTTGTTAAGACCAATCCCATCCCGGTGGCGAGACAGACCGTCACGATTTACGAGAGAGATGGAGAAGGCAACTTGGTGCGTATCTATCAAAATACCGCTACGGATCGTCATAACTATCCCGTCGTCAAGGGCTACTATTATCTGCACGTCGCGATCGACAAAGATCCCGGCTATGCCACGGGCTTCAGCGAGAAGCGGATCGAGATCAAGCCTAAGGATATCAGCGATTTCGTGGTCTTCCGCGTGGATAAGGATCCGAAGATGGTCACAGGAAACTATAACGGTGATGAGTATTTGGTGGATGCGATTATCGATAGCAAGTATCCCAATAAGAGCATCAAGTTCCGTGTGAGGTTGGCCGGTTCGTCCGAAGAGCCGCTTGCGAAATATCCCGTCATAGATGTCCTCTACGATGGAAGCAACGTGATTCCTTATGTCTTTGAGGTCTGCATGAATGACGACGCCGTCTCGAGCAATTACACTGCGAATAAGACCTACGAGTTCAAGGTCAAAGAGGTCGAGCTGTCCTCCGATCGCGTGGAGCTGAGTGTCTCTTGGAACGGAGCGTCCTTCACGGTGGAAGTGACGGTGGACGGAAGCGCCTTATCTCCCCAAGCGGTCACGAGAGCAGAAGATTTGACAGAAGGATATTGGATAAGGTATTATGAGAACAAAGCCGGTCGAAAGGGCGCGCAAGTCAATAGCTTTACCGCCGGACAGAAATATTGGTATCTCATTTACGTGAAAGTGGGTAACTATAAGCTATACTATGAAGAAACGACTGTAATGGCAAGTAATAGCTAATCATCCGATTAAGGAGGACTTATGGAAGAAAAAGACAAGAATATTTCGACGACCGAAGAGGTTGTTGAGGAAGAGATCGAACGCACCGACGTCCTGCCCGAAGAGGGCGAAGAGCCGGCAGTGCAAGCGATCGAGGAATGGGAAGGGCATAACAAAGAGCCCAAGAAGAAGCGCAAGCTGAGCAAAGGTAAGCTCGCTTTGATTTGTGTGGGAGGATTCTTCCTGCTTCTTGCGATCGGGGTGGGACTCTTCTTCCTGATCGGGTATCTGATGAAGACGGATCACAATACTTACAGCAGAAAGCTCAGTGCCAGCGCTCCGCAGTACGAGACCACGATCGAGAAGGAGAATTACGATCAGATCGAAGAGGCGCTTACTCTTGCGCAGAAAACAGACTTGACCGAAACGGACAAGGATAAGATCAAGGCGCAGATCGCCTATCTCTATAACCTCGCTAATGCCAACAAGATCGACAAGTCGAAGACGGGTCAATCCATCACCTTCCTTCAGGGTGAGGGCGGCGCGACCTTGATGGGTGCCACCGGCACGATGGCGGTACGCGGCATGAAGATACAGTCGGGAGACGTCTACTATTATCAGAAGGGCGCAATGATCATCGATTGCAATGTGAAGCCTTTGCAAGCCACGTTGGAAGGTTCGTTGAACCAGCAGGAGCGCGCCTATGCCGATATCGCGAAGTCGGTCTATAAGATGACCGGCACCTTGAAGGGCAAGAAGGCGAAGATCCTGAATCCGGACGAGATCGAGTTCGTCCCCTTTATCGAGATCGGGAATCCCGATACGGTAGAGACGAAGAGCAAGAGCACTTTCATGACTGACGGCTACTATCTGAATGATCCGCGCGAGATCACGAACTTCCGCATCAAGAAAGAGTATATCGTTCTTGACGAGTCCAAGCTGGGCGAAGGGGAGAAGTTCATCGAGTATAAGGACGGCTACTATATTTGCCACTTCTCTTTGGATTATCTGAATGATACATGCGTCGAAAAGGCGCGCGAGTATCTCCGCAAGAGCGCGATGAGCGACGATCTGCAATACTGGAAGTACGACGTGACGTTGGAAGTCTGGAATAACGGCTACTTCAAGAGAATGTACGACGAAGAAGGTTGGGGCGGCACCACCTTGGGACAGACGACGACTAGCAGCAATACTTACGAGATCGCGACCTACTATAACTTCGATGCGGACCTCAAGAAGCTCTTCAGTGAAGAAGATCAAGCGAAGTACGAGGGGGACGACTGGGCGGCGAAGATCATCGCCGACTACGCCGAAGAGTCGATGAAACTCAACTGATTTCCCGGGCGAGAATCACAAGCGAAGAAAGGAATCGAGCGATATGCCCGATTCCTTTTTCGTTTCCCTTCACTCCACCGTGACCGACTTTGCAAGGTTGCGCGGTTTGTCCACGTCACAGCCTCGTGCTTTTGCGATATGATAGGCGATCAGTTGCATCGCGACGGCGCTCAGGAGCGGGGAGAGAAGAGGGGTACAGTCGGGAAGTGCGATCACGTACTCTCCTCCCGCATTTTCCGCGAGGCTTTTTGAGGCGATCACGACGGCGGAGGTACCGCGACAAGCGACTTCCGCGACCGAGGAGGCGTGCCTTTCCGCGAGAAGGGGATCGGTGAGGAGGAAGAGGGCGAAGACCCCCTTCTCCATCAGTGCAAGGGTGCCGTGCTTGAGCTCTCCCGCAGGATACGCCTCGGAGAAGAGATAGCTGATCTCCTTGAGCTTCAAGCTCCCTTCTTTCGCCGCGGCGTAGTCCTGCTTTCGACCGAGGAAGTATACTGCTTCGGCGTCTTTCATCATCCGAGCGACCGTGGCGAGATAGTTTTCCTCGTGAATGACCTCCTCGATCTTGCTCGAGATCTCCCGTAGTTCCTCCCGAATGGCATAGATGGTTTGATCGTCCATTTTCCCCGATATTTCCGCATATTCCAAGCAAATCATCAGAAGGGAATGCACCTGCGACACATAGCTCTTCGTCGCCGCGACCGCATGCTCGACGCCGCACCGCGTGATGATCGCTTCCTCGCTGAGTCTGACGAGAGAGGACGCGCGCACGTTGCAGACCGAGAGTACCTTTCCGCCGAGGGATTTCGCTTTGCGAACCGCTTGCAGGGTGTCCGCCGTTTCTCCGCTCTGCGAGACGGCGATCACCAAAGTCCCCTCTTCATTGTCCCTTCTTTCGATGAGGTATTCGCTCGCGATCTCCGCTTCCACCGTGACGCCGCACCATTCTCGCATCGCCTGCTGAAAGGTTAGTGCGGCATGGTAAGCGCTTCCGCATCCGATAAGCAGGATGCGAGAGAACCCCTTTATCAGCAGAGAACGGACCTTTTCATGGGGAAAGCTCTCGTATCCGGATAGGAGGGAGATGGGGATTTGTCCGATTTCACGCCGCATATAGTCCCCACACTCTTCACTCTCGGCGAAGGGATCTCGCTCGATCTCGCTATAGAGGACCTCGCGTTTCTTCCCCGCGAAATCAAAGATTTCGGCACCGCTTTCCGTCACGCAGACGATCTCCCCGTTTTCCAGTGGACAGTAGCGATCACAAAAATCAGAAATACCAGAAATATCCGAGCAAAGCGAAAATTCCTTCTCGCCCTTGCCGAGGATCAGAGGACTGTCTTTTCTGACGCCATAGAGTTTCTCCGGTTCGTAGACCGAGAGCACCCCGAGTGCGAAACTGCCTTTCAGTGCGCTCACGGCGCGGCGGAGCGCCGCCGACACGTCGCCGGTATAGTAGAAGTCGATGAGGTGGGCGACCACTTCGCTGTCGGTGTCGGAAGAGAGCACGATTCCTCTCTCGCGGAGAAAAGCCGCGACCTCGAGGTAATTCGTGATGATCCCGTTATGCACTACGGCGAACTTGCTGTAGGAGGAGATGAAGGGGTGCGCGTTGAGATCGGTCGCCGCGCCGTGCGTCGCCCAGCGGGTGTGACCGATCCCGCAGTGGCCCGAAAGGGGATGTTCTGCGATCGCTGCCTCTAGGTGGGAGAGTTTCCCCGCTCTCTTCACCACCGCCAGATGGTTGCCTGTATGCACCGCGATTCCACTGCTGTCATACCCTCTGTATTCCAGCGATTTCAGTCCCTTCAGCAGTCTTTCGACTGCATCTCTTGTACCGATATATCCGACGATACCGCACATAAATCCCTCCCGCATCTTTCGACTCTTGATTATATGCATCGATAGGGATTCTTGATCGGAAACAATCTCTTTTGCCGGCGCATATGATCCTATATGGCAGAATCGATCTTCGGCACGGATGGGATCCGTGGGATATATGGAAAGGATTTGACGGAAGAAAGGGCGTTCGCCCTTGGGTATGCGCTCGGTCGTCGAGGCGGGGTGTTGATCGGCAGGGATAATCGTCCCTCTTCTCCCTCTCTCGCTGCGGCGACGGTGGCGGGTGTGAAGGCAGGGGGCGGAGAAGGGCGATATCTCGGACTTGTCACGACGCCCGCCTTGTATTATATCCTGACGAGGACAGATTTCCGATATGCGGTGATGATCACCGCGAGTCATAATCCGCCCGAGCATAACGGCTTGAAAGTCTTTTCTCGCGAAGGGAAGATTGGGGAGAGTGCTCGCCTCGAACTGGAATGCGATATGCGGGAAGCGCCCGCCCAGCCATCCTCTTATCCCGAGGCAGAGACCGACTCTTCTCCTCTTGCACTCTATGAGGACTTCTTCCTGAAAAGCGTCGGTTCGCTGAAGGGGATCACCCTTGCGGTGGATTTTGCCGGCGGAGCAGGCTACGCCTTCCGTGATCTGCTATCGCGTGCGGGCGCTCACGTCATTCCTTTGCATCTCAGAGAGAGGGGAGATCGGATCAACGGTTTTTGCGGCGCGCTTCATCCTTCGATTTGCGCGGCGGAAACGGTGAAATCGGGAGCCGATCTCGGGATATCGCTGGACGGTGACGGCGATCGCATCATCGCCGCGAATCGACGTGGGGAAGTGATGGACGGCGACGCGATCCTTTTCCTCCTCGCTTGTCGCATGAAAAAAGCGGGAAGCCTTCGGAAAGATAAGGTGGCGCTCACCGTGATGACCAATAGCGGGGTGCTGAAGAGTTTGTCGGATCGCGGGATCGGGGCGCTTTCCTGCGCAGTGGGGGACAGCGCCGTCTGTGAAACGATGCGGGAAGAAGGGCTGAATCTCGGCGGAGAGCAGAGCGGACATCTCATCCTCGGTGATCTTCTGATGACGGGCGACGGACTGCTCGTCGGCGGAGTGATCGCAAAGAGCCTTCTCGAAGAGGGAGATCCGACTCCGATGGAGATCCCCGTCCGCTATCCGCAGGTGCTTTTGAATCTCCCCGTTCGGGATAAAAAAGTCGCTTGCGATCCCTTGGTGCAGTCCCTAGCTGCCTCCTTGAAAAGCGATTGGTCGGAGGGCCGCATCCTCGTGCGCGCAAGCGGTACGGAGGAGGTCGTCCGTATCATGACCGAGCACCCGAATGAAGAGGTAGCCCGCCGCGCGGCGGAGATACTGAGAGCGGAGATTGAGAAGAGGGAGACTTAATGCGAAATTCGGAATGCGGAATAACGGGCCGCATTGCTCCGAAAAATAATTCGTCATGTTGAGCCCCGCCGAAACATCTCCACCTTGTTAAATACGGTTGAGATTCCTCGACATAGCTCGGAATGACGCGGGGGGCGGCAGATAACGCTTACTTGTCATGTTGAGCCCTGCCGAAATATCTCTATCTATCCACAACGTTGAGCTCTGCTCCAATCCTTCATGATTCGCCAAGCGAATTCCTTCACGGGCGGAGCCTCCTTCACGCTTGCGCGGGAAGTCCTTCACTTTATAAAACCGTTCAAGGAAAAGTCAAGCATATCGCGTCGAAGATATTTCGCACTTTCCTTGCGGGGCGCTTCGAATAGCCGCGCATTTTCGCGCGTACATATAATCTATTTATTTAATTTCAAAAAACGCTTTACAAGCTATCGTTATATAAAGTATAATAGCCATACCTGCCGAGAGTCGGCGGGGTTCCTTACTTTTGCCGAAAAGCAAAGGTCAATACAGTCCAAAAGGAGGTAGTCAAATGAGCAAGTACGAAGTTTTGTACATTCTGAAAGGTGAAGCGACCGACGAAGTCAAAACCGCTTGTGCCGACAAGTTCGCCGCACTCATCGCCGATCTCGGCGGTAGCGTCAGCACTGTGGACAAGTGGGGGATGAAGAAGTTCGCTTATCCCATCAATTACAAGACCGAAGGCTACTATGTTCTCATGAATTTCGAAGCCGATCCCACGGTTCCCGCGGAGCTCGAGCGTCAGATGAGAAATGATGAGAACGTGGTTCGTTTCATGGTCACAAAGAAGTAATCGGAGGAAAATTATGAATAAAGTATTTTTGATCGGCAACCTTACCAAAGATCCCGAGCTGTCCAATACCAATAACGGTATCCCCGTTTGCAAATTCACTCTTGCGGTGAGCAGAAGGTTCGGCAATACCGAGACCGACTTCCTTCCCGTCATCGTTTGGAGAGGTCAGGCGGAGAATTGCGGCAAGTTCCTGAAGAAGGGTAGCAAGGCCGCTGTGGCGGGTGCGGTGCAGACTCGTTCCTATGACGCGAACGACGGCAGCAAGCGCTACATCACCGAGATCGTTGCCGATGAAGTGCAGTTCCTTTCCACCAAAGGCATGGAGGGAGATATCGCTCCCGCTCCCGTCTCCGGCTCGTCGAATGGACGCATCGGATCGGAAGTGACCGAGGACGATCTCCCGTTTTGATCAATTTAGAATAGGAGTTTGAAATGAAAAATATGGAAGATAAGGGCGCCAAGCGTCCGTCAAGAAAGCCCGCGAAGAAGAAGGTTTGTGTCTTCTGCGTGGACAAAGTAAATGAAATCGATTACAAGGATGTTGCCAAGCTCAGGAAGTTCATCACCGAGAGCGGCAAGATCGCGCCGAGGCGTTCCACCGGCGTGTGCGCGAAGCACCAGAGGATCCTCGCGGCGGCGATCAAGCGCGCAAGAGTGATGGCGCTCCTTCCCGAACCGGGATCGGACAAAGAATAATCCGAAGAAGCGCAATCCGGCACCCTTGCAGAATTGCGCTTTTCTTATGGATACCCGTTTATCGACAGATTTCGCATCTTTTTCGAGAGGCGAATGACACACCGATCGGTGTGAAAAGGAGAGATTATGGCAGAGATAGTTCTCACCAGAGAAGGATACAAGAAGCTCGAGGACGAGCTGGACTACTATATCAAGGTCAAGAGACCCGACGCGGCGGAGAGAGTCAAGGTCGCGCGTGATTTCGGAGATCTCAGCGAGAATGCGGAGTACGACGCGGCGAAGGACGAGCAGGGTATCGTCGAAGCGCGCATCCGTGAGCTGGAAGAGACCTTGAAGCTCGCGAAGGTTATCGACGGCGAAGCGATCGACACCACGGTGGTGAGCGTCGGCTGCGTCGTGGAGATCCACGACCTCGAGTACGACGAGAAGGAAGAGTTCAAGATCGTCGGCACGGCGGAGGCGAATTACAACGAGCACAAGCTGTCAAACGAGTCCATCCTCGGCGCGGCGCTCATCGGTCGCAAGAAGAACGACATCGTGGAGGTCAGGGCACCGGCGGGCGTGAGTCAGTACAAGATATTGAATATCCGCAAATAAGCATTTCACGCATTCGCTCGTCGGATGCGTGATTTTTTCGTGGAAAAAAGATCGGGCGGGGCGACCTCGCTCGGACGTTATTACAGGAGACCGTTATGGCAGAAGAAATCGTAAGTACAGAGAATATATCCGAAGCGAAGCAAGTCAGGATGCAGAAGTTGCAGTCCCTCGTGGAGGCAGGACAGGATCCCTTTGTCGAAGTGAAGTTCGATAAGACCCATTCTTCCCAAGAGATCAAGGACGACGTCGACAATCTGCTCGAGAAGGACGTCACCATCGCAGGTCGACTGGTCTCTCGCCGCATTATGGGCAAGGCGAGTTTCGCTCATCTTTTGGATGGCGACGGCAAGATCCAGATCTACGTCAGGAGAGAGGACATCGGCGAGAACGAGTATATGGCGTTCAAGCAGCTTGACATCGGCGATATCATCGGGGTGAAAGGCTTCGTCTTCCGCACCAATTCGGGCGAGATCAGCGTGCACGCGAAGGAGTACAAGCTCCTCTCCAAGTCCCTCCTCCCCCTTCCCGAGAAGTTCCACGGTTTGCAGGACACCGACCTCAGGTATCGTCAGCGCTACGTTGACCTCATCGCGAATCCCGAGGTGAAGGAAGTCTTCATCAAGCGTAGCAAGATCATCTCGACCATTCGCGAGGTGCTCGATAAGAAGGGATTCATCGAGGTGGAGACGCCGGTATTGAATACTCTTGCCGGCGGCGCAAACGCACGTCCCTTCGTGACCCATCACAATACCCTCGATATCGATATGTATATGCGTATCGCGACCGAGCTGCATCTCAAGAGGTGCATCGTCGGTGGATTCGAGAAGGTATACGAGATCGGCAGACAGTTCCGTAATGAAGGAATGGACACCAAGCACAATCCCGAGTTCACGACCATCGAGCTCTATCAGGCGTATGTCGACTATCAGGAGATGATGCGCATCACCGAAGAGCTTTATACCGCCGCGGCGATGAAGGTAAATGGCTCTCTCGATATCACTTATCAGGGACAGGAGCTCCACCTCAAGACCCCGTGGGAGAGGCTCACGATGGTGGAAGCGGTCAAGAAGTACACCGGCATGGACTTCGATCACGACGATCTCCCCTCCCTCATCGAGCGCGGCAACAAGATGGGCCTCGATATGCCGGCGGATACCTCTTGGGGCAATGCCCTTTATAATATCTTCGACGCTTTCGTTGAGGAGAAGCTCATGGGGCCGGTCTTTATCACCGATTATCCCGTGGAGGTCAGCCCGCTTGCGAAGCGTAAGCCATCCGATCCTCGTTTGACCGAGCGCTTCGAGTTCTTTATCTTCGCTTCCGAAGGAGGCAATGCCTTCAGCGAGCTCAACGATCCTCTCGATCAGCGTAAGCGCTTCGAGGCACAGATGGCGGCGAAGGCGAAGGGTGACGAAGAGGCGCAGCCCTATGACGAAGATTTCTGCACCGCGCTGGAGTACGGCATGCCCCCGACAGGCGGTCTCGGCATCGGCATCGACAGAATGGTCATGTTCCTGACCGATTCCCGCTCGATTCGCGACGTCCTGCTTTTCCCGACGATGAAGCCGGAGAAGAAATAATATTCGGAGAATACTATGGAAGTCAGAACCAGATTCGCGCCCAGTCCCACGGGCTTCATGCACATCGGTAATCTGCGCACCGCGCTGTACGCCTATCTCTATGCGAAGGCGAATGGCGGCAAGTTCATCATCCGCATTGAGGACACCGATCAGGGTCGCTATGTGGAGGGCGCGGTGGACGTGATCTTTAATACCCTCCGCGAGGCGGGCATCGACTACGACGAAGGTCCCGGCAAAGAGGTCGGCGGCTATTCTTACGTGCAGAGCGAGCGCAAGGAGATATACAAGAAATACGCCGAAGAGCTCATCAGAAAGGGTGGCGCTTACTATTGCTTCTGCAAGGGCCGCGACATGACTGACGGCGGCACGGTCAAATACGACAAGCGCTGTCTGCGCCTTTCCAAAGAAGAGGTGGCGGAGCGTCTCGCGCGCGGCGACAGTTACGTCGTCAGGCAGAATATCCCCGAAACCGACGGGGTCAGCAGCTATACCGATCTCGTGTACGGCGAGATTTCGGTCGCCTATAAAGATATGGAGGACGCCGTCCTCTTGAAGAGCGACGGAATGCCGACCTATAACTTTGCGAACGTTGTGGACGATCACCTGATGGGGATCACCCACGTGATCCGCGGCAACGAGTATCTGTCCAGCACGCCGAAGTACAATTTGATTTACGACGCTTTCGGCTGGGAGCGCCCGCAGTACATCCATCTGCCTCCCATCATGAAGGACAAGGAGCGCAAGCTCAGCAAGCGTTACGGCGATGCGAATTTCGACGATTTCGTGAAGAAAGGGTATCTCCCGAAGGCGATCGTGAACTATATCGCGCTCCTCGGTTGGAGCCCCAAGAATAACGAAGAAATGCTCTCGATGGAGGACCTCATCCGTCTCTTCCAAGTGGACGGAGTGAATATCTCTCCCGCGATTTTCGACGAGGCGAAGCTCCGTTGGCTCAATGCAAGTTATATCAAGAACATGACGGTGCCCGAGTTCGTGGATGCGGCGCGTCCCTTCCTCGACGCGTCCAAGGTGGGTGGGAAGTACGATTACAACCTGCTCGCACCGCTCTTGATCCCCCGTGTGGAGATCCTCTCCGAGATCCCCGATCTCGTGAACTTCCTCGAGGAGTTCGGCGACTACGATACAATCCTCTTCACCCATCAAAAGATGAAGACCGACGCAGCGGTCGCACTCACCGCTCTTCAGGCGGCGCTTCCCGCCCTTCAAACGATGGAAGGATGGGATATGACGGTGCTTCACGATTTGCTCGCCGAGACGGCGGAGAAAGCGGGACTCAAGAAGGGACAGATGCTTTGGTCTTTCCGCATCGCGATCACCGGCAGAGCTTCGACCCCCGGCGGCGCGACCGAGATGGCGGCGCTTCTCGGCAGGGAAGAGTGCATTCGCCGTTTGCAATACTCTATCGATCTTTTGAACAAGTAAAACACAAAGGAAAAGCCCCGAAATGAAGTGAACCTCATTTGGGGCTTTTTTCGTACGGAATATCAGTTGTTTTTGATGACCTTTTCCGCGATTTTTACGGTGGCTCGTGCGTCTTTGCCGTAATAGTCTGCGCCGACGCCGATGGCATACTCTTTTGTCAGCACGGCGCCGCCGACTGCGACCTTTGCCGTCGACCCCGCCGCTTTTAAGGCGTCAATCGTCGATTTCATCGCGGGGACGGTGGTGGTCATCAGCGCGGAGAGTCCGATGAGGGGGGCGTGGGTGCGCTCCCAAGCGGCGACCACTTCTTTTTCGGGGACGTCCTTGCCGAGATCCAGCACTCTATAGCCGTAACTGCGCAGAAGCATCTTCACGATGTTTTTGCCGATATCGTGGATATCGCCTTTGACGGTGGCGAGGATCACGTCGGGTGCCGCGTCCTCTTCCTCCTCTCCCGTTTTCATCACTTCCATGCCGCGTTTCACCACTTCGGCGGCGGCGATCAGGCGAGGGAGGAAGACCTCTCCTTTCTCGAATTTGACGCCGATCTCGTCGAGGGCGGGGATGAATTCACCATTGATGATATCCAGAGATTCGCGAGTCTTCATGGCTTCCCGAACCGCCTCTTCGATGCCGCCCACCGCGCCGCAGAAGATCATGCCGCGGATCCCTTCCGCACCCTCTTTATCGAAGGTGAAGTAGGAGGAGGTATCGAGGGAAAGGAGCTTGCCTTTCAGCACTTCGGCGTACTCCGGGACGAGAGGATTCAGGATGGGAGCGGAGAGTCCCGCTTGCAAACATTTCGATAGGAAAGCGGCGTTGATCTTCAGCCGATCGGGCATCCCGAAGCTGACGTTGCTGACCCCGAGTACGGTGGCGACGCCAAGCTGTTCGGTGACCATCTTGACCGCGAGCGCGGTCTCTTCCGCTTGTTTTTCGTCCGTTGCGATGGTGAGGACCAAGCAGTCGATCACGATGTCACTCTTGTCGATGCCGCGAGCCGTGAGTTCATCCACCAGTTTCGTCGCATAGGCGAAGCGTTCTTCGTGGGTTTTGGGCATGGTCTCGCCGAGGCAGAGACCGATGAGCGTCGCGCCGTACTTCTTCGCGATGGGGACGATCGCGTCGAGGCTCTCCTTCTTCATATTCACAGAGTTGATGATGGGTTTCCCGCTGTAAAGGCGGCATGCTCTCTCCAAGGCGTCGCGGGAAGAAGAGTCGAGCTGGAGGGGGAGAGAGACGGTGCCGGAGATTTCCTTCATCACGCGGACGAGGGTCGCCGCTTCGTCGATTTCGGGCAGTCCCACGTTGAGATCGAGGATATCCGCGCCCGCACGTTCTTGGTCGATCGCTTCGTGCAGGAGATAGTCCATATCCCCTTCGATGAGGGCGGCTTTGAGCTTCTTTTTGCCGGTGGGATTGAGCCTCTCACCGATGACTTTCACCCCGTCGTCTAAGAAAACGGTGCGCGTCGCAGAGGTCGTGACGGTGCGTTTTTTTACCTCACGGTGCAAGGGACTTTTCCCCTTGAGCGCGCCCTTGAGAGCCCTTATGAAGGAAGGATCCGTGCCGCAGCATCCGCCGAGGATCGAGACCCCCATCTCCGCCATCTTCACCATCGCTTGCGCGAAGTCTTCGGGGCGGTCGTCGTAGAGGGTCACCCCCTTCACGAGTTTGGGCAGTCCGGCGTTTGGCTGTACGATGACGGGGCAGGTCGCGTGTCGGCAAACTTCTTCCACCATCGAGAGCATATCTTTCGCTCCGAGAGAGCAGTTGATTCCCACCGCGTCCGCGCCGAGTGCACACAAAGTGACGGTCGCGGTCGTCGGATCAGTGCCGAGGAAAGTCCTGCCGTCCTCGGTATAGGTCATCGTGACGTAAGCGGGAAGAGAGGTATTCTCTTTCGCCGCGAGAAGGGCGCATTTCGCCTCCAAAAGGTCGCTCATCGTCTCGATCAGGATGAGATCGGCACCCGCTTCTTCGCCCCAGCGCATGATCTTGGCATAATTCTCGTAGGCTTCGTCAAAAGAGAGTGAGCCGTTCGGTTCCAGGAGCGCGCCGTGTGAGCTGACGTCCAAAGCGACCTTTTTCGCTCCCGACTGTTTGGCGAGAGCGACGCCCCGTTTGATGACTTCCTCGACGTCCCACCCCTTCATCTTGTAGGGGTTCGCGCCGAAGGTGTTCGCGGTGATGATATCCGCGCCCGCCTCCACGTAGGCTTTGTGAATCAAGAGGACGATCTCGGGGTGAGTGAGATTATAGCTTTCGGGGAATGCTCCCGCTTTGAGTCCGCGCGCTTGAAGCATGGTGCCCATCGCACCGTCGAAAAAGAGGAACTGATCCATATTCACCTCACAATAGGGGCAGACAGGGGGTCACCCCTACGATGCTCTTCACGGGGAGGAGCATACCGCTCGGCGCGACCGACAGTCCGATCTTTTTTGTGGCGCCGAGGAGGTCGATGATTCTTCGGTTGATTTCAAGCGGGAGATCGCCGTATCCGGGACAAAAACGGAAACGGGTGGTGAATCCCTCCTTCTCTTTCTCCAGCCTGACTTCTTTCAGGAGATCGTCCGCACTGCGCTCGGCGTAGGCGCTCGCGACTGCATTCAGCGCCACCCCTTCCGCAGGACGGGTGAGTGTGAGCTCTTTGATCTTGCGATCTAAGGCGGCACCCAGTGTGAATGCGCTGAAAAGCCCTACAGTCGCACCGGCAAAATGGCGCGCGATGCTGTCGCCCGTAAGCTCGATTTCGCAATTCTCGAAAGTGATGGTGGGATAGAGAGTTTTCACGGGGAAAAAGGCTGTGACGTGACGAGGGGCGAAGAGAGATCGATAGGTCTCGAGGACCTTTTTCACGAGGGCTACCCCTTCGGTATCCTCTTTTGGGGCGCCGAGATAATGCAGCGCGTCTTTGATCACGAGATCGTCAATCATTGGGGTAGCATCCCATCGCGCGAAGTCTTTCGACCAGCCCTTTCGCCGCTTCGGGACGGTTCATCGTATAGAAATGGATATCGTCCACGCCACTGTCGAAGAGCTCGCGGATCTGCTCCGCGGCGTAATCGAGCCCCGCTTGCAGGAGTCCCTCTTTGTCCTCGTCGTAGTGATTCAAGATGCGAATGATCTCTCCGGGGAGAGAGACGGCGCACATATAGATCATGCGGTTGACCTGCGCCTTGCTCATGATGGGCATGATGCCCGCGCATACGGGAGAGGTGATCTCCGCCTTCTCCACACCGCGGAAAAACTCATGAAAGCGCCTGTTATCGAAACAGAGCTGAGAGACGAAGAAGGAAGCGCCGAGCTCCTCTTTCATCTTCATATACTTGAAATCCTCCGCGAGGGAAGGAGAGATGGGATGTCCCTCGGGATAACAACTCGCACCCACGCAGAACCCGCGTGAAGATAGGGAAGGGATGATATCCGTAGCATGGGTATAACTGCCGCCCACCGCCTCCGGGATCTTGTCGCCGCGCAGAGCGAGGACATTCTCGATGCCGCGCAGGGCGAAGGAATCGATGGTGTCGCGGATCTCGTCGTCGGTGCTGTTGATCACCGTGATATGACAGGCGGAGGGGATGTGATTCTCCTCTTGCGCCATATGGGCGATCTCTTCGGTCAGTTTATTGTTCTTGGAGCCGCCCGCGCTGTAGGTCACGCTGATGTAGGAGGGATGGAGCGGAGAAAGCTCGGAGAGAAGGGCGCGCACGCCTTGCACGTCGAAATCTCCTTTGGGCGGGAAGATCTCAAAAGAGAGCGTTCCTTTGTGTTTGCCGATGGCTTCCGTTACCTTCATCTGACGACCTCCGAGGCATAGACTTATAATAAATTATACTGGTAAATAACGGTAAAGTCAATGTTTTGTCTTAAGTGCGAGATTAACCTATTGCATTAAAACTTTTTTATGATATAATATAATAAGCGCAGTATTCAGTGCGTAAGCGAGGTTTATTATGAAAGAAGATGAGAAGATCGATTTGGATGCATTCGCCGACTTCGATGACGAAGTGACGGCGCATCTGGACAAGGCGTCCGCTTCTTCCGTGCCGGAAGAGACTCCGGCAGAGACTCCCGCTGTGCCCGAGACGCCCGCACGGGAGGAGAATTACGATCCCTTTGAAGCGGCACGCTCCGCTTCGACGGAAGAGCCTGCACCGAGACCTCAATACGGCGCTCCGCAGTCGCTTTTCGAGGATATCATCCCCGCAGACTTTTTTAAGGACGATTTGAAGGCGGAGGAAGCTCCCTCCGAGAAGGATAGGGAAGCCGCGCAAAGAAAGGCGGAAAAGGACGCGGAAAAAGAAGCGAAGAGACAAGAAAAAGAGGCTGAGAAAGAAGCCAAAAAGCAAGAGAAAGAAGCGGAAAAGGAAGCCAAGAAACAGGAGAAAGAGGAGAAGAAGAGAGCCAAGACTGCGGCGCTTATCGCGCGTGTGGAGGCGGATGCCGTTCGTCAGGCGAAGGAGGAGATTAAGAAGGAGAGCGGCGAGGACTACGATCCCGATGAGTCGGCTCCCGCCAAGAAAGAGTCCCCCAAGAAGGCAGGTTTCTCGGAGAAGCCCGCTTCTGCGAAGAAATCTTCCGCAGAGAAGTCTGGTCAGAAGAAGGATGACGCCGTGGCTAAGGGCGCCGATTCCGCCGCCAAAGATAGCGAAGGCGATAACTTTTCTCGAACGGAGAAACATCTGCGTAAGCAGTATCGCTTGCATAAGGACTTGCTCCTTCGTTCCAATAGAGTCGTCCCCGGTTTCGTGATCGCGAAAGGGGAGACGGTGATTCGCACTTACCATTGTCTCGACTCCGCCAAAGGGGAGGGCACCATCTGCTTGACGAATAAGAGATTGCTTCTCAATGCGGATGAGCGCGCCGAATTGGAT
>Ga0310786_10000262_pt1 | contig 87842 bp, 90 predicted proteins | sample AusTroGonzalo_MG_FD_203881 | JGI IMG/M metagenome (GOLD analysis project Ga0310786, IMG submission 203881) | Bovine rumen microbial communities from tropical cattle in Woodstock, Queensland, Australia - Gonzalo_03 (v2) (version 2) | ecosystem: Host-associated > Mammals > Digestive system >... | reverse complement strand
GAGATTCGCTTCGGCCCAGTTCCTCTTGGGTTTCTCGAGCCTAAGCGCGATGTCTCGCCAGATAGCAGCGTTGTTGTCCCTGGTGATTGCCTTCAGATTGTTGATCGTGGCAACCAACTGGGGATTCGTCTTTGTTGCTGTCATTTTTCTGACTCTCCCGACATTGGGTAAGCGTTCGTATACACGTCCCTGATATAAACCTAACCCCGGCTAAGGACGTTTCTCCACAATGGGTTTGGGATAGGGCGAAGAAGTCGAATCCGGATTGGTACCTGATCGTACCCGACCATTCAGGCGATTCTCCGCATCACCTATGGCTGTTGCGATAATCCTGTACCTTCCTCAGGAAATTGTACGGTACGCTGGGATTTGAGTAGAAGTACAGGTGCGGATAGCCAGCCACCAATCCACCCTCCTCGTGCATGCAGGAATACTCCTTCCCGTTGGTCTTGACGGCCTTCCAGGAATCGCCGCAGTTATCGCTGTCCCAGTAATGGAACTCGTGCCCTTTCACGGGACCGTCCTTGAGGATGGAGTCGGAGTCATCCGACCCAACGGTGATATAGCCGAATCTGGAGAGCTTGCCCGTGTTCCTGACCTCGCCCTTGATCACCCCGCATGCATCGTGCATGTTGCCGTCAGCATCCTCAAGCCTTTCATGGAGGTACATGAATCCGCCGCATTCGGCAAGACATGGCATGCCCCCGGCTATCTTCTCGCGGATGTCGGATGTCATGGACCGGTTGGCGCATAACTTCCCAGCATGGAGTTCCGGATACCCTCCGGAGAGGATTATGGCGTCCACATCGGGGACCTTGGGATCGTTCAGCGGAGAGAACTCAACCATCTCTGCACCCATCCTCTTCAGGATCTCGATGTTGTCCTCATAGGTGAAGCAGAACACATCGTCCTGTGCGAGGCCTATCCGAACGGGACCGTCCAGCTTCCTGACTTCCGGCACCTTGTATTCCAGATCCGGAGCGGAAGAGGCCAGCTCCATCAGCATATCCAGGTCCAGGGACCCCTCCAGGACCTCGGCCAGCTGGTTGAGCTTGTCCTTGAGCTCCTCGATCTCGTTCGGGAGCACGAGGCCCAGGTGCCTGCTCTCCAGGATCAGATGGCTCACCTTGGGAACATAGCCTATGGGCTTTATCCCGAGCTTCTCCACCTCGGGCTTGATCATATCGAACACCTTCTGCGACATCTGATTGAAGATGACGCCCCTGATGTTGTTCTCGGTGAATCCGAGGAAACCCTTGAGCGTTGCAAGATTGGAAATGCTGGCCCCTTTGCTGTTGATCAGCAGGACGACGGGTGCACCGAGCTTCCTCGATACGTCGTGGGAACTGGCCTCCATGCTCAGCACGCTGTTCCCGTCGTAGAATCCCATGACGCCCTCTATCACCGATATGTCGTTCTCCGACGCGGTCCTGGCGAACAGGTATCTCAGGGTGTCCTCTCCAACGAAGAAAGCATCCAGGTTCTTCGACCTGGTCCCGATCACCCTGCTGTGGAACATCGGGTCTATGTAATCGGGACCGCACTTGAACGATGCCACACGCAGTCCGCGGTTCACGAGGGCCTGGAGGATCCCGCAGGTGATCAGGGTCTTGCCGCTGCCGCTGGCCGGTGCCGCTATCAGGAACCTGGGAAGGCTCATCTGCCCTTCACCACCGCTATGTAGACCGGGTTCTGGGCGGTCATCAGATGGTATCTCCCGAGCTTTCTGGCCCTGGAGACGTTCACACATGTGAAGTCCTCCTCCTCGAGATCGAACTCCTTGATCACCTGGGTGGTCTCCTCGAGGGTCTCTATGGTGACCGAGTTGATCACGATCCTGATGCCCGGATTCTTGCTGAGGAGACATGAGACTATGTCCTTCAGGTTACCGGACGATCCTCCGATGAACGCGTGTGTGGGGACGGGGAGATCCTCCATGGCCTCCGGGGCCAATCCCCTCACCACTTGCAGGTTGGGCGTCTTGAACTTCAGTTTGTTGACCTCGATAAGGTCGGCCGCCGCATCCTCCTTCTCGATGGCATAGACCTTACCGTTCACAGCGCAGAGCGCCATCTCTATGGAAACGGAACCCGTCCCTGCGCCTATGTCGTATACCACGGAATCGTCGGCGAGCTTCAGCTTGGCGACCGAGAGGGCCCTGACCTCGCTCTTGGTCATCGGCGCGTCGCCCCTGGTGAACTCCTCGTCCGGTATGCTGATGGGATTGGACCTCACCGGCTCGGGATTCTCTATGAGCGCGACGCAGAGCTTGCCGAAGCTCTCCTTCAATACCTCCTGCGGAGTACCTGTGAATATGCGCTCGGTATCATACCCGAAATCCTGTCCGACCGATATGGTCACATCCATTCCGTAATCCACGAACTGCCGGGCCATCGCATGTACGGTGTCCTCCTCCGACAGCAGGGTGAATACCTTGCCGTGGATCCTGCTCAGACCGACGAGGTTCGCCTCGCGGCCGTGGGCGCTGGTCATGTACACATCCTGCCAGGATGTCCCGATCTTCGAGCAGAGGTAGACCGCGGACGATATCCCTGGTTCCGTATGGACCTCGAACTCGTTGCGGTCCAGATTCTCCAGCAGCTTCTTGGCGCCGCTGTAGAACCCGATGTCTCCGGACATGAGGACGGAGACCGTCCTGTACCTGGGGTTCTCCCTGAGGTATGCTATGATCTGGTCCGCCCGATACTCCTCCAGGACGTCCTTGCCTATGGCGACGGATCCCACCATCCTCTTCGCGCCGACTATCAGGTCCGATTCGTCGATCCTCTTCTTGGCGGAAAGCGTGAGGCCGTCACCGCCCATGCCTATGCCGATTATGTTGATCGTCCTTGCCGATGCCTCTGCTCCCTTCTCCATTTCCAATCCCAACCTTTCTTCCAATATGTCCAAGACCTCTTCGTAGGTGTACCCTTCGTCCTTGGGCCTCTCTATCAGCACCACCACGGCACCTGCCCTGATGGCCGCCCTCACCTTGTCCTCGTACCCGCCGGACGTCCCGGAATCCTTGGTGACAAGGTACTTCGCGTCGATCTGCTTCAGCGTGGCGTAGTTAGTATCCTCGGAGAACGGTCCCTGGGCGCAGATGAGGTTCTTCCCGGAGAAACCATACTCTGCGCACTTCTGCACAGATTCGATGGTCGAGAGCACCCTGGCGGTGACCCTCTCCCTGTATCCGGGTATCTGGGTGTACAGCGATATCTCCTTGGATCCAGTGGAGGCCAATATGTTGCCCTCCTTGTCCTTGAGATAATCCACCGCCTCCTGGACCGATGACACCTTGACGATGTGCGCGGAATCGGTGTCGGATTCGCGCCTCTTGAGCCTGATGTACTGGACACCGGTGGCCTCACAGGCCTGTTTGATATGCTCGGTGATATTGAGGGCATACGGGTGGGTGGCATCGACCACTATGTCGTAACCGTTGTCGCGGATCACGCCGGCGATCCCTTCCGCCCCTCCGCAGCTCCCGACCTTGACATCGATGTTCGGATCGTATCCCATGACCTCCGCCCCGTACTCGGTGGCGACCCTGACATGGACATCCGCACCGGCATCGGCCAGCTGCTTGGAGAGCTTCCTGCCGTCCGATGTGCCCGAGAAGATGAATATCCCGCTCATAGGAACCTCACATCCATCGGCCGCTGGCAGATGGCCAGCGTCATGCCGTCCCTTGCGGTCTTCTTCCTGATGATCTCCCCTCCGAACGGCATCTTCGACGACCTCTCGCAGACGCAATCCACGGATGTCACCGACCTGACGAAGTCCGACTTCGAGAACTCGCCCTCCAGAGACATGAGCTGTTCGGAAGTGTAGAAATGCGCCGGGACCCTGTATCTCTTGGCGAGGGACAGTATCGCCTCCTCGTCCTTCTTGAGGTCCACGCTGCATACCGCTCCGACCCTCTGGTCGGCGATGCCGTCCTCCTTCAGTATCTCCGAGACGAACTCCTGCATCTTCTCCGGATCGGTATCGCGCTTGCATCCGACCCCCAATATCATATCCATAGGGACCAGCCTCATGGTCGTGCCGAACGGCATCTTGGAGATGTCCGTGGATATGCTGACGCCGAACTCGCCGGAATCCGCGAGTGTGAGCCCGTTGGGAAGGTCCCCTTTCACCGGGACCTCCGATGTGAAGCCCACGAATGCCCCGTCAAGGACCCTGACGGATACGTCCTGGGCCGTCCTGAGCCCCATTATCCTAAGGTTGTTTACCGTGGCGAAGGTGTCCACCGAGAACTTCCCGTTGAGGTCGGTGGCCGTCGTGATTATCGGCTCCGCGCCCATGCGCTCGGCAATCCTGGCCGTGAGGGCGTTCGCTCCGCCGATGTGTCCGGCCAGGAGAGCTATCGCCCAGCGGCCGTGCTCATCCATCCCCACGATCGCAGGATCTACCGTCTTCGCCTTGATGTATGGGGCGATGTATCTGACGGCTATGCCGACCGCACCGATATAGACGATGGCGTCGCATTCCTCGAAGGACCTCCCGGTCCACTCGCTTGCCTTCTCCTGGATGCGCTCTACCCCGAGGGTGTCGCACTGCGTCTTGGCGAAGATCCTGACGTCCTCCTCCGGGAGGGCGTCCTTCAGTCTTATCGCCGTGCGGCATCCGTTGGTAGAGAACGCGATGACGTTGATCCTCATAGGTTCTCCTCCCTGATCTCGTCGAGCATCTGGTCCGCGAGACTTGTCTTTCCCAGCAGCCCGTACACGGACGAGAACATCACGGCCGAGGTCCTTATCGCGCCTCCGGTGCGGTGATTCATGTAGAACTCGACCTTGTCGATCAGCAGCTTCGACACCTCGCCGATCAGATGCTCCTCGTTGATGACATCCAAGGCATCGTCCGTGGAGATGCAGCCCATTATCCTCTTGACCGCATCCATGCTGGCCCCCGCCACCGCGGCGTTGGAGGCCAGGATCTCCATCCTGGCATCGGCGTTGCGCGAGTGCGTGTTCATGATGCCCGCTGCCACCTTGACCAGCTTCCCGAGATTGGAGACCAGGACTATGTCGCGCTTGATCTCGCAGGCGTAATCCAGCATCTCCCCGACGAAGTTGCTGCACTTGACCGCGGTCTCTGGATCTATGCCGGGAAGGCTCTCGGAGAATTCCTTACCGTAGTTACCGGGTACCACCAGGAGCACCTGGTTCCCCTGGGACCTCATGTTCATCTCGGTCTTGATCGTGTTCACCAGTGCAGTCTCGCTCATGGGCTCGACGATCCCGCTGGTACCCAGTATGGATATCCCGCCGGTGATCCCCAGGCGCGGGTTGAAGGTCTTCTTGGCTATCTGTTCGCCTTCGGGGACAGAGATTACGATGTCGAATCCTCCTTTGTAATCGCTGGAGAACCGCACGTCCTCCACCGCCTCGCGGATCATGGCGCGCGGGACGTGGTTGATGGCGGCATTGCCCACAGGCTGATCGAGCCCTTTCCGGGTGACCCTGCCCACGCCGATCCCTCCGTCGATGTTTATCCCGGATTCCGCCTTGGAGACCTTGGAGTAGACCAGCGTGCCGTGCGTGGCATCGATGTCATCCCCTCCGTCCTTCCTAACGGCGCAAGAGACCGTGTCCTCTCCGATCTGCATGTCCTCCACCGGCAGGTCCAGAATGATCCCCTTGGGCGTATGGATGCTCACGCGCTCCACCATCCTTCCCGTCAACAGTGCCTCGGTGGCGGCCTTCGTCGCCGCCGCAGCGCAGGTACCTGTGGTATGGCCGCGCTTCAGCATCCTGTTATTCACGAAAACATACGAATCGTCAGTCATGATAGCCAAGCCATGTTTTACGTTCACTTATGTACTATAATATTTATTTCTGTTTGGTTTTAACATCCAAACAGAAAGTGTGAATATGAAAGGGAAGTTGTTTGGAATCAGTGTAGGTCCCGGAGACCCTGGACTGCTTACTTTGAAAGGGAAGGAGATACTGGATTCGTGCGACATCATCGCATATCCGGTGAAGACTGCCGGAGATGGCAGCGTCGCCCTCAACATCATCAAACCGAACGTGGACCTGTCGAAGAAGGATATTCGTGAGTACGTATTCTCGATGAATCCCGACTATGCCGTCCGCGAGCAGGGATGGAAGAAGGCGTACGACGACATCGCCGCTACACTGGAGTCCGGCAAGGACATCGCCATGATAACCCTGGGGGACCTGAGTATATTCAGCACATACATGCGCATAGACAGGATGATCAAATCCAGAGGATTCGAGACCGAGCTCGTTCCCGGGGTCCCCTCGTTCTGCCACGGGGCATCGCTGGCCGGGATACCGCTGACCATGGGGGAGGAATCGCTGGTGGTCATCCCCTTCAACCAGGACAGGTTCGAGGCCCTGGAGAATGCCCTGGACAACTACGAGAACATAGTGGTGATGAAGGCCTATAAGGCGGTCGACAGGATCGCTGAGACCGTCGTGTCGAAAGGGCGCGACATATCCTGCATAACGGTGATGAGCAACATCGGTATGGAGGACCAGTACGTCGGCCCGGTGGTCAAGGGCCGCGAATACGGCTATTTCACAACGCTTTTAATCAAAACGGAGGAAAAGGAATGATAACATTTATTGGAGCAGGCCCGGGAGACCCGGAATTGATCACGATCAAAGGAAAGAAGAAGATAGACGAGGCCGACGTCATAATCTACGCCGGCTCCCTCGTGAACCCTGCGGTCCTCGACGGCCACAAGCCCGATGCGAAGATCTACGACAGTGCATACATGCACCTGGACGAGGTCATCGACGTCATGAAGAAGGCGGAGGACGAAGGCAAGAAGTGCGTCCGTGTCCACACCGGGGACCCTGCCATCTACGGGGCCCACAGGGAGCAGATGGACAGACTGGACGAGCTCAACATCGAGTACGAGGTCATCCCCGGAGTGAGCTCCGCGTTCGGGACCGCCGCCGTGCTCAAAAAGGAGTACACGCTGCCCGGAGAGAACCAGAGCCAGACCGTGATCTTCACTAGGATGGAGGGCAGGACCCCCATGCCTCCGGGAGAGAAGCTCGTGGACCTCGCCAGGCACAGGGCGACCATGGTCATCTTCCTGTCGGTCGGATTCCTGGACGAGCTTTCGAAGCAGTGCATCGAGGGAGGGTACCCTCCGGAGACGCCGGTGGCCGTCGTATACAAGGCGACCTGGCCCGATCAGAAGATCGTCATCGGAACGCTCGCCGACATCGAGCAGAAGGTGAAGGAGGCAGGCATCACGAAGACCGCCCTCACCGTGGTCGGCAACTTCCTCCAGGGGGACTACAACCTCTCCAAGCTGTACGACAAGCACTTCACCACCGAATTCCGCAAGGCGGTGGACGAATGAAGGGAAGGCTGCACGTCGTGGGATTCGGCCCGGGCGGAAAGGAGCACATGACATTCAAGGCCGCGGAGGTCATCCAGAATGCCGATGTCGTCACCGGTTACACCACATACGTGAACATCATCAAACCCTACTTCCCGGACAAGAACTATAAGGCCACCGGGATGATGAAGGAGGTCGACCGCTGCAAGATGGCGATCGAGGATGCCATGGAAGGCAAGGATGTCGCCATGATCTCCTCGGGGGACTCCGGTATCTACGGGATGGCCGGCATCATCTACCAGCTGGCCGACGAGATGGGCGCGGACATCGAGATCGACACCGTCCCCGGGATAACCGCGGCCTCGACAGCGGCATCCGTCCTGGGCGCCCCGCTCATGCACGACCTGGCCATAATCAGCCTGTCCGACCTCATGACGCCCATCGACCTCATCATGAAGCGCGTGGACTGCGCCGGTATCGGCGACATGATCGTCTGCCTCTACAATCCCAAGAGCAAAGGCAGGACGGAATACCTTAATCAGGCTCAACAGATATTGTTGAAACACCGCTCGCCCGACACTCCAGTCGGGATCGTCCGCAACGCCGGACGTGACGACGAGCACAAGGAGATCACCACCCTCGGCGATCTCGACAAGGCGGAAGTGGACATGTTCTGCATGGTCATAATCGGCAACTCGCAGACGTACGTGTCCAACGGACGCATGATAACTCCCAGAGGATACAGAATCTGAGGTGTGAAAGGAAATGGCAATAACAGTAGTCAAACCGGAAGACATCGAGAAGAGAAGCATGGAGATCATCACATCCGAGCTCAACGGCAGGACGTGGCCCGAGCCCCAGTTCTCGATCGTGAAGAGATGCATCCACACATCGGCGGACTTCGATTACGCGGACAACCTGCGCTTCTCGAAGGATGCCGAGAACATAGGCGTGAAGGCCATCAGGAACGGTGCGCACATAGTCACCGACACCAAGATGGCTGCCGCTGGCATCAACAAGAACAAGCTCAAGGAATACGGCGGGGAGGTCCACTGCTTCATCAGCGACGATGATGTCGTCAAGGCCGCGAAGGAAAGGGGCTGCACCCGTGCCACGATATGCATGGAGAAAGGGGCCGAGATAGCGAAGGATCACCCGGTCATATTCGCCATCGGTAACGCGCCCACCGCACTGGTCAGGCTCGCCGAGATGATCGATGCGGGAGAGCTCAAACCGACCCTCATCATCGGTGCGCCGGTCGGTTTCGTGAACGTCGTGGAATCCAAGGAGCTCATACTCGAGAGGGACGTGCCCTACATCATCCCCGTTGGAAGGAAGGGCGGTTCCAACATCGCAGCGACGATCTGCAACGCCATGATGTACTACAAAGGCTGAAAGGGAGATACGGATACATGTCGAAGGCGATATTGGTTGTAAGTTTCGGAACGAGCTACAAGGAGACGCGCGAGAAGACCATCGACGCGGTGGAGAAGGCCGTTGCCGAACGGTTCAAGGACTGGGAGGTCAGAAGGGCCTTCACCAGCAGGATGATAATCAAGAAGCTGAAGGAGCGGGACGGGATATGCGTGGACTACGTGACCGACGCCCTCCAGAGGCTCGTGGACGACGGCATCAGAGAGGTGGTCGTGCTTCCCACACACATCATGAACGGGATCGAGTTCGATGACGTGTCGCATGTGACCGCAAAGTTCGCCGACAGATTTGACAGCCTGCGCATCAGCAAGCCTTTGCTGACCTCGGAGGAGGACTACGACAGGGTCATCGAGGCCTTGGACGAATCCTACTTCAAGAGGATCTTCAAGGATGCATCCCTGGGCAAGGCTGTGGTCTTCATGGGGCACGGGTCTGAGCATTACGCCAATGCGTCGTACTGCGAACTCCAGATGAAACTGTCATCCCTGGGCTACGAGCACGTCTATGTGACGACGGTGGAGGGATTCCCCTCCTTCGACGACACCATGGGCTTCATGAACGGTCACAAATACTCCAAGGTCTGCCTGATACCCTTCATGCTGGTGGCAGGGGACCATGCTGTCAACGACATGTCCGGTGACGACGAGGATTCCCTCAAATCCAAGTTCATCGATTCCGGATGCGAGGTCGAATGCCTCCTGGAAGGTCTAGGGGAGCAGAAGGCCTTCCAAAGACTCTTCATCAGCCATCTCGAAGAAGCGATGAAGCAGTGAAAACGGACGGGGGTTCCCGTCCTTTAAGAGCGGACGGCACGGCGGATACCGTGCCGGCCGCATTCTGTTTGATTTCTCGGATCACGCGCCCGGATTGGAATCGCAATTCGAGAGTATGTCAATCTGTACCCTGCTGTAGGGGATCTCGATGTCGTTCTCGCGGAACAACTGGGTGATGGTCTCCCTGAGCTGTCCGGAATAGGAAGCGTTGGAATCGAAATCGTCGACGTAGCAGGCAAGACGGAGCTGTATCCCCGAATCGAGCCAATCGGTAAGGGTGACCGAAGGTTTCGATACGGTACCGTCGAGGATGACATGCGGGTGGGATGTGGCGGCCTGTATCATCAGGCTCTTGGCCTTCTCCAGGTCGGTGTCGTATGCAACACTGGCGAAGACCGTGATCCTGGCGAGCTTGTCGCCCCTGGTCAGATTGATCAAGGTGGCGGATGCCACAGCGTTGTTGGGCATGGTGACTATCTGGTCCTTTCCCCAATTGTTGAACTCGGTGTACATCAGCTTGACCTTCCTCACTATGTACACCTCGCCGTTGATCTTCAGGAAGTCGCCCTTCTTGAAGGGACGGGTGGAAAGGATCACGATACCGCTGAAGAACTGGTTGAGTACGTTCTGGGCCCCCAGGGTGATACCCAAGCTGACCACTCCCGCGCTGACGAGGAGTCCGGCCAGGTCCACACCGAAGGATGCGAGGATGAGCGTCACCGCGACGACGGATATGATCAACCTCCCGATCATCTTGAACAGAGGGATGAGCGAGCTGTCCTCGCTGCTGAGGGACTTCTCCACGTTGCCGACGACCCTCTGGATGATGAACAGGTAGATGTTCCAAGCGAGGATTGCACCGGCGCAAACGTAGACGACGTTGGATATGGCGTTCATGTAGTAGTAGGCGTCAGCATCCATGCCCAGGATCATGAGGCTCCTGCTCAGGGAGAACACGAACACTATGATCATGGACATCCACATGACGCTCCTCTTGAGCTTATGGATGTCCTCTCCGGCCTTGTTGACCTTCATGATGCGCAGGGCGACCGGAAGGGCGAGAAGACATGCTCCCCACATCAGGATCTGCATGATCACGAAGGACACCAATGCGGCGAACCACGAGCTCCCCATGAACCCGTCAAGGGTGTTGGGGAATATGCCGAGGAACTTGTTGTAATAGCTGGTAGAATCGTAGGCCGACGTTACGTCGACGGAGAAATTCAATGTGACGACCGCATAGTTGCTACCGTCCAGATCCTGCAGATGCAGGTCGACGTGGACTGGTCTGGCCCCGGTGTTGATACGCGTGTCCGCCGATATCTTCGCCGTGATGGTCATCACATCGCCGCTGTCCGAGTCGCCTGCGGGCTTCAGCACCGGGGCGCTGCTCCCGGTCTGCTCGATCTTTACATGCTCGTCATCGGATTCAGCGGTAACGATATAGACCGACAGCCTGCTGGCGGACTTGTTCACCACATACAGTGTGATTTCCTTGGACTTGCCGCTCTCGACCTCCAGGCCAACGGTCTCCGTTGTCGGGTTGACATCGTAACCCAGGACAGAGACCGAAACGTCTGTGGGAGAGACGGCATCCGAGGCAGGAACCATCGTCGGCACAAAGAACATGGCGACTATGATTAATGCCATCAGACCTCTGAGATACTTCATGCCGCTGACATACCTTTACCACTAATAATGGTTAAGGGGACCGGCACCGATCATACCGAAACAATTTCACGGGCGGCCATCCCCGAAAAAACCCTCCCGCCTACCAATGACACAGGCGCTCACAACGCAGAAATATGGCCCGGGATGGACGGCTGAGGGACAGTTCACAAGCGTTAAATAAGGGTCCGGTCCCCCCATAGCCTTTATACCAGAGCAAAGATACCGACCAGAGTGATTTCATGATAAGGTTCGGTCCGGCAGGAATCCCGCTATCATGCAAGGGACGTACACTTCAGGACGGCATCGAGGATGTCCACAACCTGAGTCTGAGCGCCATCGAGGTACAGATGGTCAGGTCAGCCGCTTATGCGAGGCCCCCGGACGACGAAGAGATCGGCTTGACGCTCAAGGACATCCAGGAGGGATTCGTCCTGGAGATCATCAGGGACGGCGAGTGCATAGTGGATCCCGATGAGCCCATCGATGAGGAGGACGACCTCATCTACATGCCCTCGGGCGTATCAGAGACCTACGGCGACCTCTTCTGGACCAACGAGATGGCCAAGAGATTCGATGTGAGCCTCTCGATTCACACCCCCTATTACATGGACCTCGGCTCCAACACCGAACTCACGGACAACTGCATCAACAGCGTCAGACATGCTGCGCTGGCACTCAATGCCCTCGGAGGCAGCGTGGTGGTCACCAGCCTCGGGCTGTACGACGGCAAGACCGACCGCGAGGAGATCGAGAACAACATCTACAACAACGTCGCGGACATCATGGACTGGTGGCAGGACTGTGGGCTCACCCCCAAGCTCGGTATCGAGATCACCGGCCAGGAGGATGTCTTCGGATCCCTGGAACAGGTGCTGGACATCTGCGACCAGATCCCCGGGCTGGTCCCCGTCGTTAACTTCTCCCACCACCACTCCCGCACCAACGGCTCGCTCCTCGAGGTCGACGACTTCCTCGATGTCCTGGAGCAGGTCGAGCCCTACAGTGACGGCAACATTCACACGGCCTTCGCTGGCGTGGAGTACGACAACGGCAACGAGAAGAGGCTGACCCCCATAAAGAAAGGGGACCTCAAGTTCGAGCCGCTGGCGGAAGCCCTGATCGAGATGAAGCCGAACGCCACTATCATCTCAACATCGCCTCTTCTAGAACATGATGCGATGTACATGAAGATCATCTACGAGAGAGTCCTCGCCAAGAAGGTGGCCAAGGACATCAAGGAGAGGAAAAAGGCGGAAATGGCTGCCGCCGGTGAGTGAATTGAGATTCCCCTCGGAGCTAATGGGCTATTGCGAGAAGGCCATCTCCTCCGTGGATGACAGTCTGAAAGATCAGCTCATAGACTACATACTATCCAGCAGAAGGATCTTCATATACGGTTCTGGAAGGTCCGGCCTCATCGGCCAGCTCTTCGCAGTGCGCCTGGTCCAGCTCGGATTCGACGTCCATTTCGTCGGAGAGATGACGACGCCCATAATCACCAAGGACGACCTCACCGTCCTCATATCCAACACCGGTAAGACCTCCTCCGTCGTCCAGACCGCGGAGATCGCCCGGAACGTCGTTGGAGGGAAGGTCGTCTCGATAACCGGAAGGAGGAAATGCAATCTGGCGAAGACCTCCGACCTCACCATCGTCCTGGAGGTGACCGAGAACGAGGAGACCAAAAGGATGGCCCCCTTGGGAACGGTCTTCGAGGACTCCGCACACATCTTCTTCGAATGCGTGGTATGCGACATCATGTCCCGGCAGAACATAACCGAGGAGGAGATGCGCGGAAGGCACGCCATCTGGGTATGATCGTTCCACGAATAGCACCGTGGCGTCGCCGACCTTTCCATCAACCTTGTAGAAAGAGAACTGATGGGCGTAGACGTCGACCTTCATCAGGATCCCCTCGGAGAGACGGAGACTGAACAATTCCAGATCCCCTTCCGTGGGATCCGTCCCGCCCTCCGATGATGCCAGGCACATACCGACGGGAGAATCCTCGGAGATGGCCTCTATCACGAAGTACCTCCCCGACTGATCCTCCTCGCGGGCACCGCTGAGCATGACGCCGGCCTCGGGCGAATCCAGGAGCATGGAGTCCATTGTCTCCAGGATCTTCCCCAGGACCGATTCGGTTATGAGGATGTCCGCTGCGGTGCCCAATCTGCCTGCCATGACCTCTCATGCACCAAGAGGATTATGAAACCTCCCTAAGGCGGCCGAGGTCGGGCATGACATCGATTATGTCCCCGTCGGATACCGCGTCGCCGAAGGTCATGTCCCTGTCCAACACCATGTACCCCTTGATGAACAGGACATCGTCCTCCCCCCAATACTCATTGACGACCTCGCTGAGCTCGTTGATCGTCTCATCCTTCGGAACGTCCATCATTATGCTGACCTTTCTGATATCGTCTCTTAGCTTGAACCTCACCAAAGTATCCCCGTGATATCACGTAACGGACCGCTTTTAAATCTGCCCCGTCTTTTTTAATAGTCTTAGGCCTTAGGGAGGCCCATGGCGAGCATCAGGCTGCCCGATCATTCGCATTGCACGTTCTGCGGGGACCCCATACCGTTCGGGGAGAAGTTCTGCAGCGAAGAATGCGTTGCCAAAGAGAAGGAGAGGGTAGCGGCCGAAAGGAAGAAGGACTTCATCTTCTATGGAGTGGCCGCGGCCACCATAATCATACTTTTCGTCATAAGGGCCTTAACGAAGCGATCGTCCTGGCCACATTGTGCACCCTGACGATGTCCGCCCCGGCGTCCGCTGCGGTCTTGGAGAGGAAAGCGGATGCGTCATCCGCATCCATATCCGGATAGAAGTTGCGTATGAACCTCTTGCGGGATAAGCCGACCAGGATCCTATGGTCATGCCCCAGGAACGACAGGTCCCTGACGATCTCCAGATTCTGATCGGCGGTCTTGCCGAACCCGACCCCGGGATCGACGATTATGCGGTCATCCTGTATGCCGGCATCGCGGGCCATCCCGCATTGGGCATCAAGGAACGCCGCGATCTCTTCTCTGTAGCCGTCGCCCATGGTGACCGAGTGCAACGTATCGTAGGGCCCGTACATGTGGCTGATGACCACATCCACATCGGCGCCGGCGCAAACCTCCGCCATCCCGCTGGCACGCAGTCCGTTGACGTCGTTTATCATGTCCACGCCCATCGAGATGCACATGCCCGCGACCTCGGGCTTCATGGTGTCCACGGACACGGGCACGTCAATGGACGGCAGAAGGTCCCTGAGAACGGGCTCGAGACGCTCCATCTCCTCCCCGGACGTCACAGACTGGCAGCCCGGACGTGTGGATTCCGCACCGATGTCTATGATGTCCGCACCCTGGTCGACCATCTCGAAAGCGTGCCTTAACGCAACATCCCTGTCGGTCCAAAGACCCCCGTCGGAGAATGAATCGGGAGTGACGTTGAGTATCCCCATGACGAGAGGGGCATCCCTCCCGCATGGACGGATCATTCCATCAGCTCGTCGATGATCTCGACGAGATCCCTGACCTGTACCTTCCTGTCCCCCGCGGCCGCCTGCAGGTTGTTGACGCAGAACGGGCAGGTGGTGATGATGAGGTCCGCGAACGCCGCCTCGTCCAGCCTGGTCTCGCCGATGTCCTTGGATACCTCCGGATATGCGGACCTGACGCCTCCGCCGCCTCCGCAGCAGTGGCTGGTCTTGCGGTTGTACTCCATCTCCCTGAAGTCCAGCTTCGGGATCTTCTTGATGACCTCGCGCGGGGGCTCGAAGACCTCGCAGTGCCTTCCCAGATGGCAGGGGTCGTGATATGTCGCGACGACGCCCTCCATGGGCTTGAGCTTGAGGTCCTTCCTGGCAAGGTACTCCGTGATGTGGAGGACCTCGAAGGGGACGTCGACGTACTTCGGGTACTCGATCTTGAACATCCTGTAGCATCCGGCGCAGGCCAGGACCAGAGTCTCGACCCCGAGCGCCTTGATGGCCTCGACGTTCTTCTTGAACAGCTCGGTGATCTCCTCCTGGGGCCATCCGACCCTCTGGGCCACAGAACCGCAGCACACCTCGTCGATGGTGGTGAAGTCCTCGCCGAGCTTGTCCAGTATGGACAGCGTCGCCTGGGCGGTCTTCTTGGACCTGTATGTGGCGGTGCATCCGACGTAGTATCCGACCTTGGCCTTGTGGGGCTTCCTGCCCAGGGCCTCCTGCCTGGACTGCGTCTCGCCGAAGGGGTTGCCGCATTCCATGATCTTGTCGCACATGGCCTTGTGCTTGGGCAGGATGTTGCCGTTGCTGACCAGGTCGGCGCGGCACAGCTCGATGATGTCCACGATCTTGACCTTGGAGGGACATCTCCTGACGCAGTCCGCGCAGGTCGTACATGTGTACATGTCGTGGATGAGCGCCTCATCCGCCTCTATCTCGCCGTTGATGAGACCGTATGCCAGCGTGATGCGCCCTCTGGAGAGGGCCGTGTCCCAGCCGATCGCCTTGAACGAAGGGCAAACGCTCTTACAGAATCCGCACATGGTACAGACGTTGACCGCCTTGCGTACCTCTTCCAGCTTGTCTACCTTGAATTCTCCCATTTCACTCCACCCTCGGAATTGTGACACTGCCGTCCATCAGCACGACCACGCGTGCCTTCGGATTGTCCTTCAGGGCCTCTCCGACGGCATCGGCGACGGTCGGGAAGGGCCTGATGTTGGCCTTTGAAAGTATCTCCGGATCCAGTCCGGTGACGGCCCATACGGATGCCCATGTGGCGATCTCCGCCATCTTGGCCGCCTTGTGATATCCCAGCTTGTACTCCTTCCTGAGGTTCTCGAGGACCTCGTTGGGATCGCTGGATGATGAGAGCTGATTGAGGAAGGTCGGATGGCCGATGCCCTCCCTGCATTTGGAGACCATTATAATCTTGCCGCCCTCCTTGAGGGCCCATTTTCCGTTGTCCAGTGCCTTCTGCGACTGGTACAGGTCCACATCCATGGGGTAGGGGGCGACGGAGATCACTATGTCGCCCTTCTCCGGGATCGGGACCGAGAACACCTCGTTGGCGTACTTCACGGCCTCGTAGAATGATGCGTTGAGCTCACCGGAGACGACCTTGTAGATGTTCTGGTGCCTGTCCAGGACGGTCTCGATCGCGAAGATCTTCTTCCCCTTGACGACCTCCAGGGCATCCATCATGTCCTCGTGGACGGGGTTGCCCTCGAGCGCGAGCGCCTGGGCCTCCTTGTTCATGGCCAGCTTGTGATTGGCCTCGACGGTCCTGTACGATGCCACTCCGGGAAGGAACGATTTCCTCCCTCCGGTGTAGCCTGCGAAGTAGTGGGGCTCCACCGACGTTATGATGACCAGGCGGTCCGCGTCCACGGCGATCTTGTTGACCTCCATGGGGGTGCCGTTCTTCGAGGTGCCCAGGAAGACGCATTCGGAATTCTTCGCGTCATGGCATATGATGCGGTCCTTCAGCTCCTTGTAGTGCGAGCCGAAGACGAAGTTGTACTCCTCCTCGGTCATATCCCTGTGGGTACCGGTGGCGACCAGGTACCTGGCCTTCTTCAGGTCCATCCTCTTCGAGAGCGCGTCCAATACCTTGGCGGTCGGGGTCGGACGGGTGCCGTCGTTGACTATGAAGACTATGTCCTCTCCGCCGGCCAGGAACTCCTCCATGGACTTGTACCCTATCGGCGAGTCTATGGAGGCCCCGATGACCTCATCGGGATTGCCGCACTCCACGTCCTTGGGATAGAATGTTCCGACATAGTTCTCATCGGGTATGTCGACCTTCTGCACTCCGTCTTTTCCGTACTTGACGTCGATTATCATTTGGACCAGTACTGAGCTAACCGCTACCTGATAAATAAAATATGGTCGGGATTCCTCGGCGGCCGGCTCATCCCGCGGGAGCTCGACATGTTATTTACTGAAGATTGCGTACCGTGGACCATCATGGTTCTCATAGGGGACATCGGAGAGCGCCAGCTCATTGAGGATTTCAAATCGTTCATCAGACCGGAGGGCCGCGTGGGCCCCGGCGACGATGCGGCCATCATCGGCAAGGACATCGTCGTCACCACCGATGTGGTCACGTTCGACAGGCACTTCCCTGCCGGGATGACCTACGAGCAGTTCGGATGGTATGCGGCCGCGGTGAACTTCAGCGACCTGGCGGCCATGGGAGCCAGACCGATAGGCTTCACCGTCGCTCTGGCATTGCCCCCCACGCTGGATTCCCAGGCGGCGTACGACATCATGAGCGGTATCGACCAGTGCACAGAGTTCTGCGGGACCGGTATCGTCGGAGGGGACACGAAGCCCGGCCCCGGGATCGTGGCGGGGACGGCCATAGGCACCATGGACGGCAGGGCGCCCATGCTCCGGTCCGGTGCCAGGCCCGGCGACATCGTCGCCGTCACCGGCCCTCTGGGAGGAGCCGCTGCGGGATTCGCCGCTCTGGATGCGGGCATCGACTGCCAGGAGGCCAAGGAATGCCTCTACATGCCCGTCCCCAGGGTGTCCGAGGGGATGGAACTGGCCGGATCCGGGGTGGTGTCCTCCTGCATGGACCTCTCCGACGGGCTCGGTACCGCGCTCAACACGATCTGCCAATCATCGAACGTCGGCATCGACGTCGAATTCAGCTTCCTTCCTCACGAGGGCTACGTGGACGAGATCTCGGAGCAGACGGGCATCCCGCTGGAGAAGCTCCTGATGGGATGGGGCGGCGAGTACGAGCTGATGTTCACGGCCGACCCAAACCGTCTCAAGAAACTTTACGACAGGGAGCTGGAGTTCTCCATCATCGGAGTGGTGAACGACGGGAGCGTACCCGAGTTGATACGCGAAGGGAAGAGGAGCAGGATCGAGTATGGCGATTACTGACAGGGTGGAGGCGAGATACTACCGCAGGCAGGGGGACGCTTACGTCTGCGAGCTCTGCCAGCAGAAATGCTTCATCAGGCGCGGTGAGTTCGGATACTGCGGCACCCGCAGGGCCGACGATGACCTCCTGGCCTCCAACTCCTACGGGAAGATCTCGTCCCTGAGCGTGGATCCCATCGAGAGGATGCACCTCTACCATTACAGGCCCCATTCCAAATGCCTGTCCGTCGGAAGCGTGGGCTGCAACATGAACTGCAGGTACTGCAAGAACTACTCCATAGCGAAGCTGACCATCGGCAAGAAGAGGGCCACCTACAAGTCGCCGGAGGAGCTGATCGAGATGTGCCGCGACGAGGGCATGGATACGATCTGTTTCACATACAACGAACCGATGACATGGTTCGAGTACATCATGGACGTGGCGGAGGCCGCACCCGACATCCACATCGCGATGATGACCAACGGGATGGTCAACGACGGCCCCCTGAGGGAGCTGTGCGGAGCGGTGGAGGCCATGAACATAGACGTCAAGGCGTTCCACAAGGAATTCTACGAGAAAGTGTGCGACGGCCGGATGAGGGATGTGCTCGGATCCGTCCGCAGCATCTACGAGAGGGGCGTCCACACCGAGCTGAGCTATCTGGTGATCCCCGGCATGAACGATTCCGACGAGGAGGTGGCATCATTCTGCAGGTGGGTAAGGAACGAGCTGTCCGAGGACGTGCCCGTGCATTTCGTCAGGTTCCATCCGGACTACGAGATGCGCGACATCCAGCTGACCCCTGTGGAATCCGTGATCCGCTGCCGCGACATCGGACTGAACGAGGGCCTGAACTTCACGTATGTGGGGAACACCCTTCTGGACGGGGCCGATGACACGATCTGCCCGGAATGCGGCAACGTGGCCATCACACGCCTCGGCTACTCGGCGCACCTGAATGGCCTGAACGGCGGGAACTGCTCCGCCTGCGGACGCTCCCTGAACATCAGGAGGCGAGGGCCATAAGAGGACTGCCGAGAACGGCCACCAGGATGAACGATGCCGTCAGCGGCAGCACGTACGGGATCATGGGCGTCACCCTGACGTCCCTGCATCCCAGCTCCTCCAGCCGGTCGTACACCGGACCTGTGTCCTCCGCTATGCCGACGTGGACCACCCTGCCGCCGACCGCATCCTCCAACGGCCATACGTACGACGATCTCGCATCTTCTATGCCCATCCTGTATGATGTCAGCCCGCACCTTCCGCCCTTCGTATTCCTCGCCGATATCGGGATCGCGGCGAGGAGGGACATGGGCATGGACAGGGCCATGGCCGAGAACACGGGGTTGAAGACCAATGCCGCAGGATACACAGGTTCCCATGCCAGGCATCCCATCCCCGCGTACATCGGGAAAGCCATCGACAGCGACAGCAGGGCCTTGGCATCGGCACCGCCCCTTATCATCCCGACGGAATACATCGCGACGACGGCCAGGGACATGCATGCCGCGACCAGCGGGCCCGGGTCGGACGACCTCAGATACGCACAGACCATGCAGAGGGCCCCTGCGGACACCGCGATCAGGGATACCTTCCCCACGACCCGTTCCGAGAACATGTACAGAGAGAGGAGAACGACCCCTGACGACATCAGGGCCCCGCTCCCGGGATCGGGCATCCAGATGGGCAGCAGGAAGGCCACGGCGCATATGGCCATCCAATGCGGATCGTCCACCTCCCTTCTGCGCACATCCTGCACCGATGCGGAAACCAGTATGATGGATACGATCAGGACGGCGATTCCGTATGGCGACATGGTGGCTGTTAATTCCAACCCACGTTTATTTAATAACTGACCTATGACGCACCATGAAAAGTAAACTGACCGCAGCGATCGTCCTGACCCTCATGCTTTTGGGTCTGTTCGCTCCGCTGTGCTCCCAAGAATCGGAGGCTCTCGAACCCGGGGACTACAACATAACCATCCCCGGAACGGACGCGCCCGCAGAACCTGTGTACCTGGAGCTGAGGAACGGTGAGGATTGGGATTGGACCATCTACATCACGAACCTCTCCAATAACTACCTCGACCTAAGGTTCAACGCGACCACGGAATCTTCGGAGATCCATCTCGAAAGACCGGGCGGTTCCATGCTGCACCCGTCAGGAAGCACAGAGGGCTCGGACATCTACAGGGGCGAGATCTGCCTCAAGGTGGACAAGGTGGCGGAACCTCACGAACAGGTCAAAGTGACGATGATAATAGGCATCACGGACATCCACGACAAATCCACGGATATCATCGAGATCGTGTTCCTGGTGAAGGTCAGCTCGATATACGATACATCGATGTTCTACAACAAGTTCCTGGGGATCTTCGATAACACCCTGCCCGCCCCCCTGGACTCGCCATGGGTCCCGTTCGTCGTCACCATCCTCTTCTGGATAATAGTCTCCGAGGTCGCCTGCGTCGTCCTGGCGCCGAGGCTCGCGAGGAGATTGGACAAGTTCACCTCCGACGACGATGCCAAGAAGTTCGAGAGCATCATCACCAAGCTGATAGTGATCTGGGTGTTCCTCCTGTCCCTGAACATGGGGCTGCAGATCCTGGGCGCCCATGCGACCCTGATATCCTGGTTCTCCTCGGCATCGACCATCTTCTACATAGTCATATTCATGGTCATAATCTGGAAGGTCTACCAGGTGGTCATGGAAGGGATACTTATGAGACTGGAGGACGAGACCGACGGCAACTCCACCTTGGACGTGACCCTGATGCCGCTGGCCAGGATGATCGGTAAGATCGTCCTGTGGATAGCCGGTACCTCGCTCATCCTGTCGACGTTCGGAGTCGACCTTCAGGGAATCCTGGTGAGCGCCGGGGTCATCTCCCTGGGTATCACCCTCGGTGCCCAAAACGTGCTCTCCCAGTTCTTCAGCGGTGTCGTCCTGCTGATGACCAGGCCGTTCAAGAAGGGCGACTTCCTGAAGATAAACGACAAGGTGTACATCGTGAAGAAGGTGAAGATCATGTTCACCGAGTTCCTCAGCTGGGACAAGGACCAGGTCATAACGATGCCCAACAATGCCGTCACGGCCGCGACCATAGTCAACCTGACCAGGGATGACGAGGCCTACAGGCTGTACGTCTACTTCGATGTGGCCTACGGCGTGGACCTCAAGAAGGCAGAGCAGGTGATGCTGGATGTAGCCAATAAGAGCCCGGTGGTCCTGCACGACGACAAGCACGCCGCTCCGAACGTCAGGATGACGAACTTCGGGGACTCGGGCATAGAGCTGAGGCTGGGAGTGACCGTCAAGGACTTCAACGGCAACATCACCGCCGCATCCTCGCTGAGGATGGAGGTCTACCAGGCGTTCGTGGACAACGGCATAGAGGTCCCGTACAACAGACTTGAGGTCACGATGCTCAACGACTGCTTCCAAGGCAGCAGGAGACCAGGTGATTTCGTCGAGGATTGAACTGCTGTTATTCGTAAGAGCTTAAACCATTTACTACTCTTTTCCTCTATCATTTTACGAATTCCATAATCAATGTAGCGATTTCTGTAATATTTTATATACAATGACCAGATTGCCAGACAAGAAGTGATGACTATGATCGACAACCTGGATAAGAAGATCATCGAGATCATGAAGAAGGATTCCAGATGCCCTTACGTCGAGATTGCCAATCAGCTCGGCGTGTCCGAAGGGACCATACGCAGTAGGGTCCACAGGATGACCGACGAGGGTATAATCCGCGGTTTCACGATCAAGACCAGCTCGAGGAACGTCAAGGCCTTGGTGGAGATCAGGATCGACGTGAACACCGACACACAGGGCATCGCCAAGGAACTGGCCGGGTACGACGGCGTCACCGAGGTCTTCGAGGTGACTGGCGACCAGGACATAATCGCCATCGTCGATGTCGAATCCTCGCAGTACCTCAACGATATCATCGAGCGCATCAGGCGCTACGACAATATCCTGAGCACCCGCACTCGCATCATACTCAAGGAACACTTCGGGGAGGCCTAAATATGTTCGCAGGCACAGGTACGGCGTTGATAACGCCCTTCTCAAAGGACGGCTCTATCGACGAGGAAGCACTGAGGAGACTGGTTAGATTCCAGGAGGATAACGGAGCGGATGTGCTGCTCCCTTGCGGCTCGACCGGCGAGTCGGCCATGATGTCCCACGCCGAGCACATACACGTCGTGGAGATAGTCAGGGACGAGGCGAAGAAGGCCAAGGTCCTGGCGGGCGCCGGCAGCAACTGCACCTCCGAGGCGGTCATGCTGAGCAAGGGCGCCGAGGACCTCGGCGCGGACGGCATACTTTCGATCTCCCCCTATTACGTGAAGCCCACCCAGGAAGGGCTCTACAGGCACTACGAGGCCATCCAGGATGCCGTTGACATCCCCATCATAGTCTACAACGTCCCCGGAAGGACGGGTACCAACGTAGGTGTTGACACCCTCATGAGGCTCGCCGAGCTCCCGGGGATCGCCGGCGTCAAGGAGGCCAGCGGGAACTTCTCCCAGATAATGGAGATACTGGCCCGCAAGCCGGACGAATTCGAGGTCCTCAGCGGGGACGACGGGCTGACGCTCGGACTGCTCTGCCTGGGTGCCGACGGAGTGCTCTCGGTGGCATCGAATTGCGTGCCGGGACTCGTATCCGAGATGGTCAGGAGCGCGAAGAGCAACCAGGTCGAGAAGGCACGCGAGATCCATGAGAAGCTCCTGCCCCTGTTCTCGGCGCTGTTCTGCGAATCCAACCCCATACCCATCCAGTACACGATGGGGAGGATGGGATACGGTAACGGGGCCCCCAGACTGCCCCTTACCCCGCTGAGCGAGAGTGGAAAAGCAAGATTGGACCCCGTCCTGGAGTCGCTGGATCTGATCCGAGGTGTTGACGGTGAGTAATGCAGTGGTCGGAAGGGCTCCAGGTGCACTGGGCACATTCGTCCGCCAGAGGGGCTCTCCCTCTGAGGATATGGGTCCGTTGGTCGGATCGCACAAAAAAGAAAAATACTGTTATCCAATCCGCGCCGTTATTGCGTCAGGTTCGTCCGCGCAGGGTATGAGCGAGGTGCTCGGCCTATGATAACCGTAATGAAGTTCGGGGGGACCAGCGTCGGTTCCGCAGAGGCCATCCAGAGGGTGGCCAATATCATCGTCAACACCAAGGGCGATAAGGTAGTCGTCGCATCGGCGATGTCAGGTATCACGAATTTCCTCGTCGGCGTCGTCGACGATCCCACCATGGACGTGGATACAGTCATCCAACAGTTCGCTGAGAAGCACCTCATGGCGGCCGAACAGATGTTCGACCAGAAGACCATGGCGGATTTCAGGAAGGAATTCGACATAAGGCTCGCGTACCTGAAGGAGGCCATCCAGAGCGATCCGAACGATGCGTATTACACAGACCTCATAACTTCCCAAGGCGAGAGATTCTCCACACTCATGCTCTCGTTCTACCTGAGGAAGATGGGCTATGAGTCCGTGGCGCTCACCGCGGAGACCGCAGGCATAGCCGCGATCGGACTCCCGCTCTCCGGGTCCGCGGACCTCCAGGCCACCGCCAACGGCATGACGATGAAGGTCAGGCCGCTGCTGTCCAAGGGCATAATCCCGGTCATCACAGGTTTCTACGGGATAAAGGACGGAGCTCCCCTCACATTCGGAAGGGGAGGGTCCGATTACTCCGCGGCCGTCGTCGCGAACGCCCTGGATGCGGACATGCTCGAGATCTGGACGGATGTGGACGGCTTCATGACCGCCGATCCAAGGATCATAAAGGACGCCATCAAGATCGAGGAGATGACCTTCGGCGAAGCGGCGGAGCTCGCCTACTTCGGTGCCAAGGTCCTCCATCCCAGGACGATCGAGCCCGTGAGGATCAAGCACATCCCCCTGAAGGTGAGGAACTCCTTCAGGCCCGAGGAACCTGGTACGCTGATCCACAGCCTCAGGAAGAAGGGCAAAGGGCTGCTCAAGAGCGTCGCGACCAAGAACGACCTGGCGATCGTCACCATCAGCTCGGCCGAGATCGCATACAGACCGGAGCTCGTCGCCACGATCATCAACAAGATCGCTGAGAGCAACATCATAATCTATTCCATATCCACGTCACTGTCGACGGTCGCCATACTGATAAGCAGCGTAGAGGTGACCACGGTCATCAAGAAGCTCAACGAGCTCTCCGCAGGGGTCATCGAGAGGATCGACGTCAAGAACTACGTGTCCCTCGTCTGCTGCGTCGGCGATGACCTGCTCTCCAAATGCGGAGTTACTGGCGACATATTCACCGCCGTGAAGGAGGCGGGCGTCAACGTCGAGATGATCTCGGAGGGAGCCTCCGAGGTGTCCCTCAACTTCGTGGTCCCGATGGGAATGGTCACGGACGTCGTTGCCGTCCTGCATTCCAAGTACATAGGGTGATCCAATGATGCGCGATTTCGAGTGCAAGAACGGAAACATGATGATCGGCGGCAAATCCGCCGTCGAGCTGACAGAGGAGTTCGGTACCCCCATCTACGTCTGCGACGAGGCGAGGATAAGGGAGAACTACAGAAACATACACGATGCGTTCTCCAGGTACATGGACACCAGGATCCACTACGCCTGCAAGGCCAATACCAACCTGGCGATCCTCAGGATACTCGAGCAGGAAGGGGCCGGCATAGACGCCGTCTCCATCGGAGAGGTAAGGACATGCCTCAAGGCGGGATTCACGCCTGACAGGATAATGTACACCGGCGTCAACGTCAGCGACAAGGAGCTCAAGGAGGTCGCGGACCTGGGAGTCATGATCAACGTCGACTCCGTCTGCGAGATGGAGAGACTGGCCAAGATCTCCCCCCAGCACGAGATATCCTTCCGTATCACCCCCGGCGTCGGCTCGGGCCACAGCGACAAGGTCATCACCGGGTCGAAGGGCGCCAAGTTCGGGATCCCTCTGAACGAGGTCATCGACACCTACGCCAGGGCGAAGGACCTGGGATTCAAGATCAAGGGCATCCATGCCCACATAGGCTCCGGCGGCCAGAGCGTCAGCCCGTTCATGGACATGATGGAGGTGCTGATCAACCTGGTCAACGAGATCAAGGAGCTGGGTATCGACCTGGAGTTCATCGACATGGGAGGGGGTATCGGAGTGCCTTACAAGCCCCAGGAGGACGAGATGGACGTCGGAGAGCTGGCCTGCGAGATCACGGACATGATCGAACAGGGCACCGACATCAAGACCCTCATCATCGAACCCGGAAGATACATCGTCTGCGACGCTGTTGTCCTGCTGACCAGGGTCAACGACGTGAAGGATGCCGGCACCAAGAAGTACATCGGATGCGACGCCGGATTCAACACCCTGATCAGGCCCGCATTCTACGATTCGTTCCACTACGTGACCATCGCCAACAAGTTCGGCAAGGCCTGCACCAACAGGTACGAGGTCGTCGGACCCATCTGCGAATCAGGGGACTATCTTGCCCATGACCGCGTGCTACCGGAGCCTGCTGTGGGCGACATCGTCGCCGTATACAACGCCGGCGCATACGGATTCTCCATGTCCAGCAACTACAACTCCAGACCCCTCTGCGGAGAGGTGCTGGTGAACGACGGGCAGGCGGAACTCATACGCGAGCCCGAGACCATCGAGGAGCTCTGGAGACACCAGATCATTCCGAAGAGGCTGATGTGATGCGCTTCTGGAAATACCACGGGATAGGCAACGACTTCGTGCTGCTCGACGGCTCCGACGGAAAGCTGGAGGTCGACAACGAATGGTCCAAATGCGCCTGCGACCGCCACTTCGGAATAGGCGGCGACGGGGTGCTGTACATACTGCCCGGAGAGGGCACAGACATAACCATGAGAATCATCAACGCCGACGGAACGGAGGCGGAGATGTGCGGCAACGGCATAAGATGCGTCGCAGTCCATGCCTACAACTTCGGGATCGTGGACAAGGAGGAGTTCTCCATCCACACCATGGCGGGCGACCTGAAGGCCAAGGTCACGCTGAAGGACGGCAAGGCCGTGGCGGCCACCATCAACATGGGCGCACCCATCCTCGACGGCAGGTCCGTCCCGATCGACTGGGACGGCCGCTACATCAACGAGGACTTCAGCCTCATGAAGTACTACTTCAAGGCCAACGCGGTCTCCATGGGCAACCCGCACTTCATCACGTTCCAGGAGATGGACGACCCCACCATCGACAGGCTGGGCCCCATCTTGGAATGCCACCGGTTCTTCCCCAGGAAGACCAACGTGGAATTCTGCAGGATCATCGACGGGAAGATCTACATCAGGGTCTTCGAGAGAGGGGCGGGATGGACTCTCGCCTGCGGCACGGGCGCCTGTGCCAGCACAGTGGCCGCGGCACTGAACGGGCTGGTCCCGTTCGACGAACCCGTGGACGTTCACCTCCCCGGAGGATGGCTGAAGGTCACCGTCGACAAGGACCTCGCCTACGTCCTGATGGAAGGTCCCGCCGATCTTGTCTACGAGGGGAACCTCGCAGAGGAATACTCAAAGTGATCACATGACATCATACGAACAGGCCGAAAGGCTCAAGAAGATACCCCCGTACCTCTTCGTCAGGCTGGAGAAGCTCTCCGCCGAGAAGAGGGCCCAGGGCTGGCAGATGATAGACTTCGGCATCGGAGACCCCGACCTGGAGACACCCCGCCGCATCGTGGACTCGCTCCGCGACGCTGTATGCCTAAATGACAACCAGAAATACTCCTCCTCGGCAGGGGAGAAGGACCTCCGCGAGGCCGTAGCCCGCTGGTACAAGAGGAGGTACGGCCTGGACATCGATCCCGACACGCAGGTCTGCATAACGATCGGCTCCAAGGAGGGTATATTCAACATCTCCCAGGCCTTCGTCAACGACGGGGAGACCATAATCGCCCCCTCGCCCGGATACCCCGTGTATTCCGGAGCGGCCACCGTGTTCAACAACGCCAAATGCGTCAAGATACCCCTCAGGGCGGAGAACGACTGGCTCCTCGACCTCGACGAGTGCCCCAAGGGCGCGAGGATGCTGTACCTGAACTATCCGAACAACCCCACCGGCGCCACATGCGACCTCGCATACCTGAAGAAGGTCTACGACTGGTGCAGCGAGAACGGCACCATCTTCTGCTACGACAACGCCTACAGCGAGATGGTCTATGACGGCTACAAGGCCCCCTCCGCGCTGCAGGCAGGACCGGACTGCATCGAGTTCGGATCCTTCTCCAAGACGTTCAACATGACGGGATTCAGGCTCGGCTGGGCCGTCGGACACCCCGATCTGGTCGCAGGTCTGAAGAAATGCAAGGGCCAGGTCGATTCCGGTGCCCCGATCTTCATCCAGAAGGCAGGGATAACCGCTCTGGACACCTACGGTCCCAACGGCGAGCTGCCTAAGGAGGTAGCGGATAACATGGCCGTCTACGCCGAAAGGAGGAAGGTCCTGGTCGACGGCCTCAGGGAGCTCGGATTCGACGTGAAGATGCCCAAGGGGACCTTCTACGTATGGTTCAACTGCGGCATGCCCTCGGCCGATTTCACCCAGAAGATGATCGACCTCGGCATCATCGTCACACCCGGAAACGGGTTCGGCGAATCCGCCGACGGCTACATCAGGATGACCGTCACCGAACCTGTCGAGAACATCAAGCTCGCTCTCGAGAGGATGAAGCAGAACAAGTACATCGAGAGGAAGTGAACCCTCGATCCCAAGGGCCGGTATCCGGCCCTCCCTTACCTCCGTCCGGAGGGTGATTTCTCCCATACAATCACTTTCGGTACCCTTTTCCTAAGAAGTCTAAACGGCATCAGCGGACCGATGTCTTGCCAGACACTTACACCCACTAGCTTCCTTAGTCTGGCACATGGCCCCGGGCACTACCACTTTCGGCCACCCCCATCTCAACTTTAAATACAGATTAACAGATGGTGCACCGAGGAATCACAATGGCCACAAAAACCCTTGAAGACATACCAGGAGTAGGACCAGCCATAGCAGAAAAACTCCGTGAAGCAGGATACAACGAATTAATGGCCATCGCAGTTGCTTCCCCATCCGAACTCTCAGAGGCTTGCGAGATCGGTGAGAAGAAAGCAATGGACATCATAGAGGGTGCCAAGCTTTGCGCGGACATTGGCGGTTTCGAGACAGGAGAAGACATCCTGGAAAGGCGCAAGTCTATCACGAAGCTCACGACAGGCTCCAAGGCCTTCGACGAGCTTCTGGCAGGCGGACTGGAGACGCAGTCGATCATCGAGTTCTTCGGTGAGTTCGGAAGCTGCAAGACGCAGGTCTGCTTCCAGCTTGCGGTGAACGCAACCCTCCCCGAGGATAGGGGCGGATTCGATTCGGATGTCATCATCATAGACACAGAGAACACGTTCAGACCAGAGAGGATAATCCAGATGGCCAACTATCTGGGCGTCGATCCCGACGAGACCCTCAGGAGAATCCATGTCGCCAGGGCATTCAACTCCCAGCACCAGGTGCTCCTGGTGGACAAGGCCATGGAGCTCGCCCAGACCACGAAGGTCAAACTCCTGATCGTGGACTCGCTCACATCACATTTCAGGGCAGAGTACGTAGGTAGGGGAGCACTCGCCGAGAGGCAGCAGATCCTCAACCGCCACATGCACGACCTGCTGAACTTCGGGACTCTCAACAACGCGGTCATCGCCGTCACAAACCAGGTCGCGGCGAAGCCCGATGCGTTCTTCGGGGATCCCACGAGGCCCATCGGAGGACATATCGTCGGTCACACGGCCACCTTCCGTATCTACCTCAGGAAGGGAAAGGCCGGCAAGAGGATCGCCAGGCTGATAGACTCGCCCAACCTCCCGGAGGGAGAGGCCGTCTTCATGGTCACCGAAGACGGTATTAAGGACTAAACGCTAATCGGGGGCGTGTGCCCCCACTTCTTCTTCGAATTATCCGGCGAATCGGAGGAAATGCCTCTGGCCGAGATCAGAGGTTGCCTCAAGGCCGAGACCGACAGCTGCAACATGGTCGCGAACGGTCCCGGATACGCCATCGTGTCATTCGACGAGAGATACCTGGATCCGGTGGCCGACCGTATAGCCATGTCCCACAGCATCGGAAGGTATCTGGGCGAATACACCCCGGACGACATATCCAGGATCGCCGACATCGAGCTCCCGGAAGGCACCTTCGCCATCCGCACCAAGAGGTTCCAGGGAATGATGAGAGACGTCGACTCTCAGAAGCTCATCCGCGAGGCCGGGGCCCTGCTGTCGAAGCACAACGATGTGAACCTCAGGGACCCCGATGTCATCGTCAGGATGCAGATGTGCGACAAGGTCCACCTATACCTCGAGGAGAGGGTCACCAACAACGAGGTCCTGGACCAGAGGAAGGTGGCGGACAGGCCGTTCTTCTCGCCCATATCCCTCCACCCAAAGTATGCCAGGGCGCTGATCAACATGACCGAGGCCAAGCGCGGGGATACCGTCCTGGACCCGTTCTGCGGGACCGGAGGGATCGTCATAGAGGCCGCGGAGATGGGCATGAAGGCCGTCGCTTCCGATTTCGACGAGGAGATGATCATCGGCTGCATGGAGAATCTGGACTACTTCGGACTCAAGATGCACGACTGCGACACCCTGGACATCGGCGAGATCGCCGAAAGGTTCCCCGAGATGGACGCCATCTGCACCGATCCGCCCTACGGAAGGTCCACGAAGACCGGCGGAGAGACCATAGAGAACCTGTACCGCCGGGCCGGAGAGGTCATCCCCTCGTGCCTGAAGAAGGGTCACAAGGCCGGGATGGTGCTCCCCCATCCGTTCAGGATAGAGGGTATGGAACTCCAACTGATGTTCCGTCAAAGGGTCCATGGTACCCTCACAAGGCACTACCATGTGTTCCAGAATCGATTTCGATTCTCCTTTCTATATAAGGCGCACACACGCGTTTTTATATGACACTAACATAACGCGACCTATAGGCACAACCATCGTTGTGCAATGGCGTGATTGATGATGACAGTCAAACAGTATATGCTCGACAAGATTGCGAACGGCACCATGCATGCGGCCCTCATAGACCCTGACAAACAGCCCGCCGAAAAGGCAGGAGAGATGGCCAAGAAAATGAAGGAGGCCGGTTCGGACATCATCTTCGTCGGTGGATCCAGCGGAATCACCCTCGAGAACCTCTCCGCCACGGCAAAGGCCGTCAAGGAGCAGTCGGGACTTCCCGTGATACTGTTCGGCGGTACACCCGACTCCCTGAACAAGGAGCTCGATGCCGTATTCTTCATGCAGATCGTCAACGCCGCCGACCCCAGGTTCGTCACCTTCGGACAGGTCATGGCCGCACCAATCATCGCCAAACTCGGACTGGAATCGATCTCCATGGGCTATGTCATCGTCGAGCCCGGGATGACCGTCGCTCGCGTCAGCAGCGCAAAGGTCGTCGGACAGGATGAGATCGAGAAGGCAGTCGCATACGCGCTCGCATGCAAGATGTTCGGATTCGAATTCATATACTTCGAGGCAGGCTCCGGCGCGGACAGGCCCGTTCCCCCTGCCATGATCAAGGCCATCAAATCATACGTGGACCTCCCGCTCATCATCGGCGGAGGCATCAGGACCCCCGAGGCCGCCGCTGCGGCAAGGGCCGCAGGAGCGGACATCATCGTCACCGGCACGATGCTCGAGAAGGGCGCCGACGACAGCACCATCAAGACGGTCGTAGCCGCCGCGAAAGGTAACTGACATGTCATACGATGATCAGCCCAGCTACAACACTCCCCTTTCCCCCCGCCAGTTCATCTGGAACACGCCGGAGGAGAGGGCTGCCGGGATCAACAACGATCTGAAGGTCGCTGCCAGGAGATACCTCTGTCCCAACTGCGGAAGGGAGTTCAGCCTCTTCCAGTCCAGGGCCATCGCCTGCAAGTTCTGTCCCAAGGCGGACCAGAACTGCCCCAACGTCAGGTGCCCCTACTGCGACAAGGAGTATCCCATAAGAGGATTCATAGTTCCCGACAACAACCCCGGTGCGAAGGCCGACCAGGTACACATGACCAACTATGCCCAGGACGTCTTCAACCGCTTCTCCGACACTTACAACAGGAGATGAGTCATCTCTTCTGGATGGCCAGCATCTGAGGGTGCCTGTTCAGCACTGCCGCCAGGTCCACCGGTCTGATGAAGGCGTGATGCATACCCGATCCGTTGTCGAACGAATCGTCCTCGGCCCTTATCGCATCAATCGCCATCCTGCAGGTCTCCAGCATGCTCTTGGATCCGTCCATCATATCCTTCATCACGGCGACGGCATCCGCAACCGTGCTCGTTTGGGATGTGTCGAACAATGCAGCCACGGGCACATGCACCTTGAACTCGCCTATCTCGACGGTCCTGATATCCTGAACTGTAACGTTGACGTCCCTGTGACCCTTCTCGTAGACTATCCCTTTGGATATCGGGAAGCGCTCCAACGGGAACCTGTACTCCTCCCCGCCATCCTTGGGATCGACAGTTGCCTTGACAGCAGAGAATCCGTCCATCACCAGCACGGTGTCGGCGGACCTTATAGCCGATTCGTCGCCGGACACCATGATGACCGATATCCCCTGGCGACCCATCGAGCGGCCCAGCTCTGACATCGACCTTATGGGCTCCCCCTCTGAGAGGAAGCCTTTCCTTATGACGCCGGGATTAGAGTACTCCTCGTCCATGAGCAGGAGCCTCGAACCCATCTCCACGGCCTCGGATATCGAGACCAGCTCGGACATGGGGGATGATATGAATTCCTTCTTGGCCGCACCCGTATCCTCGAACTCCGGGGTCCGCTCGACGAACATAGAGATATCCACCGAATCCGCGGGCCGGTTCGGCTCGGCGATGATGAACGCCGCGTCGGGAGAGGCAATGATGTACTCCCTCCCGTCGCCCGGGATGTGGTCGTAGACGCCGGAGAATACCGCGTCCAGAAGGGTGGACTTCCCACTCCTGCTGGACCCGGCGATGACCGTGAAACCCACGGGTACCCCCATGCCGGTTATCCTCTCCCCGTTGGGAAGGTCGAACGTCACCTTGAGCGATTCGTCACAGGAGAACGGGTGTGCATCGATCATAGGCGCGAGGTCGTCCTCGCGCCTGGGCATCACCGAACCGTCGGCCACGAATGCCGCCAGCCCCTTGGATGCCAGGTTCGCCCTGATGAACTCCGCATTCTCGTAGGTCTGGATGTGATTGTACAGTTTGGATTGCTTGTACGATGAATAGTATAGCGATTCGGAGATGATCATCCTGATCCTCTCCAACAGCAGATCCATTGCGATGGCGCTGACCTTGTTGCCGTCCGCCGGAAGGTCGGCTGTGAAACGGGCCTCGATGAAGAACGGGGATATCGCTATGCACCCCCTCTCCAGGATCTCCTGTCCCGGCCTGGGGATGAAGACCTCCCCTCCGGATGTCTTCGGGATGGGTGAGCGGGCGTGCGTACGGGCGGACTCCCTGAAGCGCCTGGCGATGAGGTCCCTGAGGGCTATCTCCCTGACCTTCGTGTCATGGGTATCGTCCGGGAATCCGGCCTTCTTGAGTGGCACCCTGACGCGTATGGCGGTATGTCCCATCCTGTCGTTCTGGACGTCGTCGAAGATTATCTCGAAGTCCTCCAGGACGAAGTTATTCTGGATGCCCTTGTACTTCTGGAATGGCTTGCCGTCCGCATTCTTGAGAGTCTTACGGAGAACCTCCTCGGAAGCCATGGTCCCTCCCTTTCAACGGAACTTGCTGTACCTGTCGAGGAGCCTGCAGATCTTGTCGTACTCCTCCTTGGTGAGATCCCCGGATTCCAAGAACGTCTTGGCGAACTCCTTCGCTGCCTTCGTAGAGATACGGGATGCCTTGGCGATGACTGATGCTAAAAACGACGAGGCCTTGGCCGGATCCATCTTGGAAGCGGACAGTATCTCATTCATGTCGTACTTGAACGGGGCCAGCTTATGAGTGTTAAGCATGGACTGCTTCTTCGTGGATTCCTTCGTCCTAACGGGCTTGTTCTTCTTCGCCCCCTTGTCTCCGCCATACTGGCTATTCTGTGAGGTCGATTTCTGAGCAGGCTTTGTCTTCTTTGTTTCACCAGGCAAGAGTATTACTCCGTATGCTCGCGGAATTATGTTATAATATTAAAAAGGAAACCCGCCGGGGAGTGCGGACCGCACCTGAGACGAATAGGTAGCTGGTGCGGGGGATGGGATTCGAACCCATGAACCACTAAGGACGGGATCTTAAGTCCCGCGCCTTTGGCCAACTCGGCTACCCCCGCTCGGACGGGCAATCCCGCTTATCGCATAAAACCTTACCCGACGCAGGCCCGCCGTTCCTGAATATCGCGGATATCAGGTCGCCCACTGAAATGTACCATATACATGCATGCCGATTCCTCGGCGATGTCCTACAGGATCCCAAGAGATGACGACGTCGCGAAAGCGATCGACAACTGTCTCTCCCGCTCCCCGCGCGTCAGGTCCCTGACGGTCCTGACAGACCTGGTGGAGACGGAGCTCATGTGCGTTGACGAGAGCTACCGCATCAGAGGGGAACGCATCAGGAAGGTCGGGGTTAAACGGAAGCTGTTCGACCTTGAGATCAGCTATGCCCATTCCGGCAGGACCGAACCCTACAAGAAATGTCCCGTCTGCGGGAACAAGCTGGAATCCGTGAAGAACAGGACCCTGGACTGGAAGACCGTCGAGCTCTCCAGGGACTGCAAGGTCTGCGGCTACTCCGCAAAGACAGATGCCTGCAGGCCCGCCAGATATGTGATCACCAGAAGGAACCGAGATGGACCGGATCGAGAAGCTGAGGAGGGCCGAGGAACTTCTGAACGAGGCCGCGGACCTCATGGACGAGGCGCTCAGGATGTCCGGGATGGAATCCCGTTCGGGAAGCGATTCGGACACCGTCCGCAGGATCGCATCGGATAAGGATTATGCCGGAAGCCTGGCGAACATCGCGGCGGATCTCGAATACCTCGCGAGGGAGCAGCCCGTATGGACCCAGCCCCTCACATCGCCAAAGCACCAGTTCGACCTGGCCGGGAAGAGGCCGGGGCACGACCTGTGAGACCACCGTCCGCCAGAGATCGGTTCTTCCTCAGATTGTCCAGGGCATCCCTGTTGTTCATGATGACCTTGGAGACCTTGTCGCAGGTTTCCAGCTCACCGCATTCGCCGCAGGTGCGATACCCTCTGCTCAGACCGCATTGGCGGATCGGACAGAGCGATTGGCAGTACACGGTCTTGACCCCCTCCGCACGGCAGCCGACGCAGTTGATCATCTCGGGCAGTATCTCGATCCCGTTGAGACGGCTCCATTCCTCAGCGACCTTCCTGCGCAGGGCGTCATCGTCATTGATAGTGGCCATACGCGCCTCGCACCTCTCGCAATCCAGACCGCAGAACGCAATGTTATCCTTCATCGCACTGTCACCGCCAACGGAATCAGCATCATGGATATAACTGCGATTCGCCACATACGATAAGTTATATGATTGGCGATGCCAATGGGGTGCCGAAGGGTCTCCGATGAAGATTTGGGAATTCGCGAAGGTAAAAGGCTCGTCCATCAAGGTGGACAACTGGATTTCTGACACCATAGGTATTGAGGACGGAGGGTGCGTCTACAGCACCCTGTTCAAGCATCCTGCCCAGGGTCCCAAGGACTATGAGATCATGCTCTCGATGTTCCCGCAGGAGAACTACCGCACCCTCACGCACATCACGATGTATCTGGACGACGTTCCGGGCTCCAGCGCCCAGGCCGCCCATTTCCTGGCCTCGCGCGAGATAAACATCCTGAACTCGATCTCCCTCAACGGCATCTCGGACACAGTCATCGTATGGAAGCTGATGGCCGACCTGAACTTCGCCGGAGAGAGCGAGCTGCTCTTGGAGAAGTTCAGCGAGCTCAAGGAGAAGAACGACCCCGAGGTCTCCAAGATCAAGAGGATCGAGCTGAAGCCGGCCGACATCGGAAGGCTGTTCAAAGGGAACGTCAACGACAGCGGCAAGGTGGAGGTGAAGCGCGGATACCCCACGACGATCAAGGACGGATGCTTCGACATAGCGGAGGTCTACGGTGACCTTATCCCGAACCTCGACGGGAAGACCGTCCTCATAACCATGGACGCGGACTCCTGGGTCTGCTCCGTCACCCTTTTCAAGGAGGAGACCAGGCTTCTCAAGGTCTCCATGGACATCCCCGATTGCCCCGGAAGCATCACACAGATCCTCAGCGTCATCGCGCAGTGGAACGTGAACCTGATATCCGTCTTCAGCAAGGTGAAGATATGCTACGAGACGATGAGCCTGGAGCTTGTCATGGACATATGCAAGAGCGACAGATCCGTCTCCGAGCTCAAGGACCTCATACTCGAAGCGTTCGAAAACCTCAACGGCATATACACGCTCAAAGAGTTCTCTGAACTCGAGTGATACGATGCGTCTGCCCAAGACATCCCGCTCGTACCCGGCGGAGATCGAGGAGCTGACCATCGGCAGAGGGGACTATACTGTCGGCGGGGCCCGCAGCCCCGCGTTCCTCGACCTGGACGGCGCAAGGCACAGGAGGCCGGTGATATTCGGCGAGGCCTTCGATACCTTGGACGGATACCATTCGTCCGCGGCCTCGATGTTCTCCGGACGTCAGACGGACATAGAGGAATGGTCCGTCATGTGGAAGGAGCTGGGTGCCGACGGGATATGTCTGAGGCTCACCAGGGATGATTCGCCGGATCTCGTGCGCAGAATAGTCGACAGGGCGAGGATACCCGTGATGGTCTCTGCCGATACGGACATCCTCAAGAGGACCGCAGAGACGGTCACCGGATCCACACTTGTCCTCAAATGCGACGGCGAGGAGCAAAGCCTGGAGATCTCCAAATGCTCCTGCGGTCATGTGGTCGTAGCGAAATGCGATGGATCATCGCCCGCAGAGCTGTGCGAAAGAATGATGGCCAACGGCGCCGAGCATATCATGGTGGACCTGGGCAACGGACGCATGGATGGTAGCCTGGGCGAACTGAGGGACAGGATCGCAGGATACCGCATGGACGGCCTTATGGGCGTCCCGGGATCGCAGCACACGGTGATCTGCGACGTCACCGAAACCTGGGATGCGCATTCGGAGGATGTTTCGGCAAGGAGGGCGTCCATGTTCGAGGCGATGGCCGCCCTGACGGTCATGATGGCCGGAGCCGATGTTGTCGTGGTAAAAGGCCCCGGAGCAGCCGACATGGCCCGCGTTTACGGAGAGGAGTTGGCGGACCTATGATCGCGCTCACCGTCTCGGACGTTTCCGAACCCAACTCAGCAGTTCTCCGCATATCCGAATTGTCCAAGAGGATGAGGACCTACGGGGCCCCGGATGCGATATGCGTAAGGAACGACAGCTTCGCAGAGGAGCCTTTCACAGCCATGGTCGAGCTGGTCAAGAACCTTTGGACCGGACCCATCGTTCTGGAATCGGATAACCCCGCGATCCTATCCAGGGCCCTGGTCCCCGTGATGGACCGCAGACCCATACTGATCGGTGCCACCGGGGACAACATCGAGGCCTTCTCAATCGCGTCAGGCATTTTCCACTGCCCCCTCTGCCTGAGGGCCGACGACCTGGAGGGACTGATGGACCTCTCGGCGAAGGCGCAATCCCTGGGTGTGAAGGAGATCCTGTTGGAACCAGTGATGCGCAATATGAAGCAGTGCCTCGAGATATGTACGGACATAAAGCGCCTGTCGGAGGTCATGCCGGAGGCCGCGCACCCCGTGCTCGTCAGGACCTGGTCCGGAGAATATGCCATGACGATGGCGGCCGTAACGCTCCTCGTGGACGATGCGATCATCGTCGCGGACGACCTCGACGAGGACAGCTGCGAGACGCTCCATGCCCTAGTATCATCCATCAGGTGATCTCGGAGCATATCCGGATTCACGAGGACGGATATCGTCACAACGACCAATGCTACTTGTTCGATGCTCCATCGAAGGGCCGATAATGACCGATTTCCTGATGGTCGCAGCGATTGCGGCCCCTGCTACATCATCCAGGATGTGTCCCTCAACCTGCTGCAGACCATTAGGAAGAACTTCCTATGCGTAGCGTTGGTATTCGCCCACATCTCGATGAGACTCATCCTGATGCACATCGAAGGTACCACCTACGGCCCCGTGGGATTGATCGTCTTCAAAGGATCTCCAAGTTCCCGGAGTGCATTATGACATACCTTGTGGCCAGATACTGTTGGAGAAGATCCGATTTCGGAAAAGTGAAGGTCACCAAGGCAGCGGATGACCTCATGACCGAGATAGAGAACATGGGCGATGCGGCCAAGACCGCTTGATGGAGGCCGCATTCTCAACCATCCGGGTCGTCCTAACGACGATTGCATCTCGAAGTCGTGTGAGATCGAGGATCCGGGCTGCTCTTGACGAGACGGATCGGTCTGGAACCGTATGATGCCGACAGGGCCCGGTCTCACATAATGGTCATAGTCCGATATAGGGCTACATATCCGATCGGGGTGATGGAAGCATCCCGCCCGCAATTCTCACGCGATACTTCCCGGGCCGGTGATACATCGGCCATCCGAGCGCTTCATTTTACGAAATTGCTCAACACCGCCGCGGATGCGGGCCGGAGGTGACGGCTGCTGCTGTTGATGAACCTCAGCGGGACATCGACCTCGCGGTTGAAGCGGTCTATGATCTTCTGATCCTTGGTGAAGAGACCTGCGGACAAACCGCATTCGGTGTTGCCCAGCTCCTCGAAAATCGCTTCGACCTTATCGACCACCACTATGTCGAGTATCGGAAGACCGGAATCCATGAAATTGAGATCGTTCTCCTCCTCCAGTCCGCAGACCGCGATGGGGGCTACATAGTTGTCGGGGAGCTCCTTGGACACGGGCATGGCCTTGGATACGGTGAACGGCAACAGCTCCATCGCCTTGCCTTTGAACCTTTCGGCATCCTCGGGATTGACCATCGGACCGGTGAATGCGGAATCGTTGACGGGATCGTCGACCTTCAGGTCCTTCATGTACTCCGTCAGGAGATCCGTGAACTTCTGCTGGTCCTCGCGATTCAGGATGACCTTCGAACAAGAATAGAGACGCTGACCGGTGTATGCGAAGGCGGATTCCATGATGTTCCTTACAGCGACCTTCATATCCGACGGCCTGTAAACAACGGCCGGATTCATGCCCTTGATCTCGTTGATGAACCTCATCTCGTCATCGACCTGGAGGAACATCAGATCCTCCAGCCTCTCACCGGATCCCGTGGCCACCACTCCGGCCAGGCGCATGTCGTTCGCGAGCTCCTCCGTGGAGTACTCCTTCCTGTCCACGATGAGGTTGAGGACGCCGTCCGGCAGGCTGTACTTCTCCATCAGGCTGTAGAACATGTGTGCAGGCATGGGGCAGTACTTGGACGGGTTCATCACCACGGTGTTGCCGGCGACCATGGCCGCGACCGCGAATGCGATGGGCGAGGCGAAGGGCGAATTGTGAGCGGAGATGATTGCCCAGACGCCTGTCGGCCTCCTCCTCCCAATGGTCTTGGCGTCCTCGAGGACCTTCTCGATCGCGGCGACGGCCGCGTCGACCTCTGCCAGGGCATCCTCGCGGACCATACCTGAACTGACGGTTATCGCTGCGGCATAGTGCTGCCTCCTCGCTTTAAGGACGCCAGGCACGGCACGGAAGTAATTGGCCCTCTCCTCGATGGACAGGACCCCCCATTTCTCGAAGGCCTTGAGCGCTGCGGTGACCGCCTCCTCCATGGTCCCCTCCTCGGGTTCCTGGAATATGCCGTACTGGATGGTGGGGTCGATGGGACTGTAGACATTGAACTCATGGCCGGATGCGATCTTCAGACCTCCGAAGTAGTTGGGATAGTCCTTCTTCTCCCCGGTGAGGATCATCATGATCTCGTTCTCGTACGCTCTGCCTTCTTCTGTGGTCTGGAAATCAGGAAAATCTGCCATGATGGATGATGGTAAACCTAGGTTGCAATTAATAGTATTGCAGGACATGGATGAAAGACCGAGAGAATGACGAAGATACTGGATTCGCATATGTAGGAAATTGTGACCTCTAGGAAATTGTGTCCACATCCGGCTCGCGGATTGACGGACGGTCAGAATTTCTTACCCAGGCAACTATGTCCATGTTCATACGGATCCTGTCCGAGAACATCCATGCTGCGGAGCAGAGAACAGCGACTGATAGAGCAGATGATAGAAGATATGGTGGACCCAGCCGGATTTGAACCGGCGACCTCCGCCGTGTGAAGGCGACGTCATAACCCCTAGACCATGAGTCCGTTGGAACACCCGAACAGATGAACGTATTTAATTTTTGATAGGAGAGGAGAAATCGCGGGCGGGAAAGTGGTAAGGAAAGGAGGAATAAACCCGCCCGCGTTCTCTTTGCATCCCCACCGCGGTGCTCAACCCGATGGATGGATGTATAATCCTAGTAATCCATACCTTGTATATAATACATCACATTGTCTAGTCAATAAAATGTATCTTTATATACATTGATGCATAAATGAAGTAATTTTGAACAGAAATATCAGGAAGGGCCGTGGGCGGAAAGTGGTAAGGAAAGGAGGAATAAACCGCCCACGACCCGTTCTCCATCCGTTTTTGACGCTTTTGGTCTTATGGATGGATGCTTAATCCAAGGATTAATTGATAGTATTTATAATAAACTCTATAAATATTAAAATCATGTATATTTTTGTACAATATAGATTTTTTTGAAAAACAAATAATAGTCATCCGTGACCAGATACAACCAACCATGTGAAAAATCAGGAATGGTGGACCCGGCCGGAATTGAACCGGCGATCTTCGCCTTGTAAGGGCGACGTCATAACCCCTAGACCACGAGTCCGCAATCACACCTAAGCATGATTTCATATAAAAATCACAGGGGAGATGTCCCATCCCCATCCACAACGTACGAAAACTCTCGAAAAGCACCGCCTTGGGAGCACGGCGCCCAGCGGATACAACGCAGAAAACGATCCCAGATGCTCGGCATCGGGAACGATGCCGGTCCATCCACCCTCACTCCGGAAGGATCGCCACCATCGTCCATACGCCGAAAATGGATGATACAGGCGGGAATGCAAGACCGACAAAGGGTTTTATAAGGACAGTCAATACACTGCCTGCTGCGATAGTAGTCCAGCGGTTAGGACGGATGCTTCCCAAGCCTCTGACCCGGGTTCGAATCCCGGCTATCGCACCTCTTCTTCGTATCTTGAGTTCTGATTTCGTCTGAACGCCGTTAACTACGAGACCTGCTAGCACCGTCATCCATACCCTTTTTACAGCGATGCTCATACGGTTGCGCATGGACATCCTGGAGATAGACGGCTCAAGAGGCGAGGGTGGCGGGCAGATGGTCCGCACATCGGTAGCCATGGCTACCGTCACCGGGATCACCACCCACCTTACACGCATAAGGGAGAACAGGCCCACCAACGGTCTGTCCAAACAGCACTGCGCAGCGGTCGAGGCCGTGGCCCAGATGGCCGGTTCCAAGGTCGAGGGCAACGTGATCGGCTCGCGCGAACTGCTTTTCACGCCCGGCAACGAGCAGAAGTACGATATCAAGATGGATATCGGGACCGCCGGAAGCCTGAGCCTGGTGCTCCAGGCCATGATGCTCGCGGGAAGGAACCACAAGAAGAGGCTGACCGTCGATATCAGCGGAGGCACCAACGTCATGTGGGCGCCCCCCATCGATTCGTATCAGGCCCTCCTGTTCCCTCTGATGAGGAGGATGGGCATAGAGGCCAACGTAAAGATCATCGACCGCGGATTCTACCCTCAGGGCGGCGGCCGTGTCATCATGACGCTCGACCCCATAGGCACCATCAAGCCCCTCTATATAGAGGACCTCGGAGAGCTGAAATGCGTCAAGGGGATATGCTTCAGCCAGCGTCTTCCGGACTGGATCAACAAGGATATGATGACCAGCTGCCAGAAGACGATGGAGCCTTACGCCGACGTCGAGTTCGACATCCAGAAGACCGACGGGGACTCCCGCGGGGCCGGTATCGTCCTCACCGCCGAGTTCGAGAACGGACTCCTCGAGAGCAACGCACTCACATCCAGGGGGCACACCGCCGACAAGGCCGGAGAGGACGCCGCCGCAGACCTCATCAGGGAGATGACCAGCGGTGCCACGATGGACGTCCATAACGCTGACCAGGTCCTCCCGTACATGGCCATGGCCGAGGGAAAGAGCTGCTTCACCGTCTCCAGGATCAGCAAGCACCTGCTGAGCCAGATGGATACTCTCGAATCCTTCCTCGATGTGAAGTTCGGGGTCGAGAGGCGCGACAGCGTCTACAGATTCACTGTCACCCCAGGCGAGAACAATGAGGCCCTACATCCACGTTAATTGCGCCATGTCCGCGGATGGCAAGCTTGCCGGCGAGGACCGCACCCAGGTACGCATATCGTCCGACGAGGACAAGACAAGGGTGAAGGGTCTGAGGAAGCAATACGATTCGATCATGGTGGGGGTGGGCACCGTCGTCGCCGACGACCCGCACCTGACCCTCAAGGACAGGGATTTCGACACGAACCCGATTCGCATCGTCCTGGATCCCCACGGGAGGACTCCCAAGGACGCTCAGGTCCTCAACGACCGCGCACCGACCGTCATGGTCACGCTGGAGGACTGCAAGGAGGTCTGGGACTGCGATGCGATCATCCGCGCGGGAAAGGACACCATAGACCTGGAAGCGGTCATGGAGGACCTTTCTTCGATGGGCATAGAGAACATCCTCGTCGAGGGCGGAGGTAAGACCATCGCATCGCTCTTCAAAGCAGGCATGGTCGACCGCTACACCGTCTTCGTGGGCGGGCTGATAATCGGCGGAAAGGATGCTCCCACACCGTGCGACGGGGACGGATGGGTCGCGGAGAACGGCATCAAGCTCCAGCTGGAGGATTGCCAGATCCTCGGCAACGGGGCCTTACTCACCTTCCAGCTTCTCCATCAGTAACGGGATCTTGTGCTGCCTGGGCTCCAGGACGAAACGGATGTAGTTGAAGTCCGTTCCGAACACCTCGCTGCTGACCAGGGAATACGGTCTGCCGGTGGCATCCTCGAGGACCCTGGATATGAATCCGGCGCAATACTGGATAAGACATTTTGCAGACCCTTCGGTGAGTGGGAGATTGTCCTTCACGATGATGGTCAACGGCCGGGAGGAGTACACGCTGACCTCCCCCAACCCCATTTCTATGAAGTAGCTGCGGACGCTGTCGATGGTGTCCTCCAGGGTCTTACCTGACAGCGAGCCGGACATGGCCGCGCCGTGGATGAATCCCAAGATGTTGGCCATCGGGTCCACGTTCAGACCCAGACCGTCGAACCCCAGGAACACGAACCTGGGCAGGCTCTTCACCATCTTCTCCGGATCCTGCGCGACCTTGGTGAGCAGCTTGAAGGCCAGCTCCCTGGACTCGTCGGAGGACTCCACAGACTTGGCAAAGGGCAGCGCTATCAGGGAGTAGTACTTCTTGCGGTTGTCCATCATATCGTCGTGGACGGAGATCAGCTCGTCCTCGATCAGAGAGTCCAGATGGACGGATATGGTGGACTGCGCCTTGGATACCTTCTTGGCTATCTCGGTCAGTGACAGATCCCTCTCCTCGAGTTCATGGAGTATCCTGAGCTTGACATCACTCGATACCTGGACGGTCCCTTTCGGAGTGATGTATAGTTCGAAATGACTGGATGACTCGTCTGCCATAGTAGAGGTCCGTATGCGGTTCGTATATTAAAGTTTCGCATTTTGACTTCCAAAATTATGTATATTCCCGCCATGATATTCGCAATAAGGTGTCACATGAAGGCAACTGTCAATGGAAAGGTCTGCGATATCAGAGCGGTTTGGTTTGAAAACAACAAAGTCAGGATGATAGACCAGAGAGAACTACCGGCCAGGATCGTCCTGGTGGATTTCGATGACTATCTGGACATAGCCGAGGCCATCCGCAACATGACCACCCGCGGGGCCCCTTCGATCGGCGGTACCGCCGCATACGCCATGTGCATGGCCGCCCTGAAGGGGTGCGACATAGAGAAGGCCGCCCAGGACGTGAAGGCGGCCAGACCCACGGCGAACGACCTGTTCTACGCCGTCGACTACATGTGCGCAGAACTCGGGAACGGCAAGGATCCCATCGAGGCCGCCATAGCATACAACCAGATGATGGTCGACAAATGCCTGAAGATCGGAGAGTACGGCGCCGAGCTCATCAAGGACGGCATGAAGCTCATGACCCACTGCAACGCAGGTGCCCTCGCCACCGTCGACGTCGGTACCGCCCTGGCCCCCATGAGGAAGGCCCACGAGCAGGGAAAGAAGTTCTTCGTGTACGCCTCCGAGACCAGGCCACGTCTCCAGGGGATGCAGCTCACGGCATGGGAGCTGAACCAGGAGGGCATCGACCACGCCATCATACCGGACGGGGCCTCCGCATACTACATGTCCCAGGGAGTGGACATGATCATCACCGGCGCCGACAGGATCGCCGAGAACGGCGACTTTGCGAACAAGATCGGTACCTTCGACAAGGCCATAGTCGCGAAGCACTTCGGCATCCCGTTCTACGTCGCCGCACCGATATCCACATTCGATTTCTACACCAAGACCGGCGCCGACATAGTCATAGAGCAGAGGTCGGAGACCGAGGTCACGATGGTCAAGGACTACAGGATCGCCCCCGTAGGCTCCAAGGCGCTCAACCCGGCATTCGACGTCACTCCCGCCGACCTCGTGACCGGATTCATCACCGAGAAAGGTATACTGAAGCCGAGCGAGATCAAAAAGGTGAAGCAATGAACGAGCGCTATGCCCGTCAGGAGCTGGTCAAGATCTGCAAGATGCTCTACGACCGCCAGCTGACGGTATCGGCCGGGGGCAACATGAGCGTGAGGATCAACGACTCGGAGATCCTCATCACCCCCTCCGGTAGGAACAAGGGGATGCTGGAACCGGAGGACCTCATCCTGATGAACACCAAGGGCAAGGTCCTGTCCGACGGCAAGCCGTCCATCGAGCGCAAGTTCCACCTCGCGCTCTACAACATGAATCCCGAGACCAACTGCATCATCCACTGCCACCCGCTGCACTGCGTCACACTGGCCGTGAAGGCGGAGAGGATCAAGAGCAACATAACCCCGGAAGGCGTGCTCCTGCTGGGAGATGTGCCCATGGTCGGATACCACACACCGGGATCGAAGAAGCTGGTGGATGCCATCGCCGAATACGGCCACTGCAACGCCATATTGATGGAGCGCCACGGCGCGATCACACAGGGACGCACGATCGAGGAGGCCTACAACAGGATGGAGGAGCTGGAGTTCCAGGCGAAGCTGCAGCTGCTCTGCGGGGATGTGGAGGACCTTCCCAGGAAAGAGATCGAGAAACTATCCAAAATGTGATGGACATGGCGATACTGGTCACGAAATGGTTCGGGGCATTCCTCATAGACGAGAAGTCCCACAGCATCATCGACAAGAGGCTCATGCCCATGGATGCGCAGGCCACGGCCGAAAAGCTCGCCGCCATCCAGAGGGGTGGGATCCTGGACGAGGAAAGGGAGTTGTCCGCGAAGATCCCGGAGAAGCTGAAGGTGGGGGACAGGAGACAGTCCGAGCTCGGGAAGCCGGAGATGTTCGACTCTTCCTTCCTGTCTCCACAGAAGTTCGGATACGACGACGCGTTCATGCACGAGGTCATGATGGGCCTGGGGAAGCTCAGGACATCCGAGCCCATTCCCCGCGACAAGAGCCTGGTCCAGGCCATCAGGAACCTGGATGACCAGATCGCCACCATCAACCTCTACAACGAGAGGCTCCACGAATGGTACGGCATGCACTTCCCAGAGCTCGCCGACTACGCCAAGGATTCCAGATATGCCGACCTGATAGCGAGATACGGCGACAGGGACTCCGTGACAGAGGAGCTGGGCATCGACATCCAGTCCATAGGTGCCGACCTCGACGATTCCGACATCCGGGCGGTCATGGACCTGGCGGACACCCTGTGCCGCCTCTATGACGACAAGGACCGCACCGAGGAGTACATCGAGGGCATAGTGTCTGAGGCATGCCCGAACGTATGCGCCCTCGTCGGCGGACCGCTGGCCGCGAGGCTCATCTCCCTCTCCGGAGGACTCGAGAGGCTGGCCTCCCTGCCTTCCTCCACCGTCCAGCTGCTGGGGGCCGAAAAGGCCATGTTCAGGCATCTCAGGTCCAACAAGAAGTGCCCCAAGCACGGAGTGATATACCAATGCCCGGACATCCACAAGGCGCCGTACTGGCAGAGGGGGAAGATAGCCCGTGCCCTCTCCGGCAAGATCTCGATAGCCGCCAAGATCGACCAGTACCACGGAGAGTTCTGCGGCGACAGGCTCAAAGAGGAGTTCGCCAGAAGGGTCGAGGACATCCAGCGCAGATACCCCGATCCCCCCAAGAGACCGGAAAAGAAGAAGAACAGGCCCAGGAACAGGGGAAAGGGCAAGAAGAGATGATTTTCTTACTATATTCTCTCTGATGATAGTAAAGTAATCTAAAAATGCTGGACTTACATATCATATTTCCGACCTGAAGGTTATGAAATGGCATCCACGACCAAAGCTCTGATGACCGCCTGCGACAGGACCGCAACGGTGACCGTGTCCCTCCGCGAGGACGGCGACCTGGACGTGGTGATCCAATCCGACTGCGAGGTCGTGATGGATTATGCCAAGCGTCTCGGGGGAAGGATCACGCCTATGGACGTCTACGGATTCCAGCAATCGAGGATCAACAACGATTCCGTACGCGGCAACCTCACGGCCACCTGCCTGGTCCCCAACGCGATCTACAATGCGGCTTTCCTGGAACTCGGCATGATGACCAGATCCCTGGCGAAGAAGGCCAAACAGAACACGGTGCTCCTGGACACGGACGAATGAACCGCGGACGCCTGGCACGGGCCGTCTGCATTTTGCCCGAATAATATTATATTGACAGTCACCATAGCCTTTGCCAGATAGCATGAGGTCTGTATCGTATTACGGCTCGCATGTATTCGCTTCCGCCACGGAAGTGAACTACCGGCCATGAGCTGGAAGATATAATCAAGGATAGTGAAACCAATGTGGGAGATGAAAGAGATCAGAGAGCTGAAAGAGGGAAGGTATGTCAACGTTGACGAAGAGCCTTGCAAGATCGTCAAGATCACGACATCCAAGCCCGGAAAGCACGGATCCGCCAAGGCGAACATCGATGCGGTCAGCATCTTCACCGGCGCAAAGAAATCCATCGTTGGACCTGTCAGCACAAAAGTCCAGGTCCCCATGATCGACAAGAGGAAGGGACAGATCCTGTCCATCACTGGCGAGGAGGCCCTCGTCATGGATCTCGAATCCTTCGAGAACCTCTCCATCGTGATCAACTCTGACGCAGAGCAGAAGATCGAGGAAGGAGCAGAAGTCCTGTACCTCGTCGCGATGGGCAGATACAAGTTCATGTGAGGACTGATAAAATTTCATACGGACTCGGATATGCCGGTGCTGATTCTGACTATGAGGAATCGGATATCGTCATATTCGGGGTCCAGTATGATCACACCGCCTGCTTCAAGGCAGGTGCCAGGGAGGGACCAACCGCCATCAGGCGGGCCTCCTATAATTTTGAAGAGATACATTTCGAGCACGGGATCCATCAGGAGCTACCGGCCGTCTGCGACTATGGCAACGTGGATGACTTCGTCATGCCCGAGGACATGGTCCAGGAAGTGGAGTTCGCCGTAGGCCCTGCCATAAGGGACGGTAAGTTCCCGATTACCATCGGCGGAGAGCATTCGGTGAACATCCCCGTCGTGCGCAACTTCGACAAGGACAAGATCTCCGTGATCTCCATAGATGCCCATCTCGACTCGAGGGACGAGTACCTCGGCACCCCGCTGAGCCATGCCTGCATAATGAGGCGCGCCGCGGACCATGTCGGCGTCGAGAACACCTTCGTGCTTGGATGCAGGGCGATCGGGGAGGAGGAGCTGGACAGGGACGATGTCATCCCGTTCATCAGCGCCTACGACATCTTCGACAACGGGATAGAATGGGCCCTGAAGAAGGCGTTGGACAGCGTCAAGCATGAATCCATCTACCTCACCATCGACATCGACGGGATCGATCCTGCCTTCGCGCCCGGGACCGGTACCCCCGAGCCCTTCGGCCTGCATCCTTACGATGTGAAGAAGGTCATCGATGCGGTCGGGGACAGGCTCGTAGGGTTCGACGTCTGTGAGGTCTGCCCGCCTGCCGACCCGTCAGGGATAACATCCATCCTGGCGGCCAGGCTCATCAACGAAGTCATTGCTGTGTTTGGGAAGAATTCAAGGCAGCGAATTCGCTGAGTTTATCAATGGTGTCCTGCACCCATGCTGTTGCCTTCTCGCGGCTGCCGGCCTGGGCGTAGACCTTGATCATATTGTTGACATTGGACTTCCTGACGAGTATCCAGCCTTGATCATTGTAGACCTTGATGCCGTCGAAGAGATCCATCTCCTTCTCCAAATGAAGAGACCTGAAACACTCGAGGACCTTGGGGATGTCCTCGTTCGGAACATCCATGCTGCCCTTCAATATGAAGTAATCCGGATAGGATCTGATCTGCTCGCTCAACGGCCCGTTCTTAGCTATGAGCTCGATGATCTTGGCCATCGCAAGAATGGCGTCGCAGGTGCAGAACCTCCCGGGCAGCACTATGCATCCGAAGATATCGCCGCCCAGGACCGCATCGTTCTCCTTGACGCTCTGGACGACTGCCTGCTCTCCGATGGAACACAGCACGAGCTCCCCTCCGTTGTCGCGTATGACGCTCTCCATCAGCGTAGAAGCGTTGACAGGGATGACGACCTTGCCTTTGGTCTTCGACAGTATGTCCTTGGCCAGGACAGCGAAGCTGCGGTCGCCGTGGACCACCTCGCCCTCGCTGGTCGTGAACAGGACGTGGTCCGCATCCATCTCCAAGGCAACGCCGAGATCGAGCTCCTGGCTCTTCACGACATGCCCGAGCTTCGTCTGCCTGTCCTCGTCCAGGACCGAGGTGTCGCCGGTGATGAAGATGTGATCGATGGACAGACGCATGAGCAGCTGTGAAGTGATGACGCCTACGGCGGGGTTGCGGCAATCGAGGCATATCTTGAGCTCCGCTGCACGGATGGCCTCCACATCCACATTGGACAGGATGTAGTCCACATACGCCTCGGTGAAATCGGGGACCTTGAACATCTCCCCGACGGCCAATCCAGGGACCTGATTCGTGTTGGCCATCATCTCCTCCACCGTGATCGATTCGAAGATCGGATCCTCGACGCCTTCGGACTTCATCACCCTGAAACCGTTGATCTGCTGCCCGGCGAAGGATGCGGTGATCGTCACACCGCCCTTGATCTCGGAGTGCATGGACATGTAGAATTGGATCATCGGTGTCGGCACGGCACCAAGGTTGAGGACATCGCAACCGACGGACATTATGCCGGCGGAGAGCGCCGCTAAGAGCATGTTGTTGGAATTCCTGCCGTCCATCGCAACTGCCACAGGGGAACCGTATGTCTCACCGAGAGTCTTTCCTAGTTTCAAGGCGAACTCCACATCCATACCATCATTGATGGTGCCTTTTACCGTGTTACTACCTGCGAGCAGATTCATGGGGAAACCACATCGTTCCGATTACACAACGGGCGTATACAAGTGCCCGCGCAATCTTACAGTTTCCCTACCTAATATTGCAATAAATACCTTAGGTCTTCCTGGATGGATGAGCCAGGCTGTTAACGTACCTTATTTACTGCCAGAAGCACTGGCGGACGGATAATATGGGTCAGAGATTGGTCGCCCTGTCCTTGATCCAGGCCTGGATGTCCTTAATCTTCGTGCTGCCGATGCCGAAGTACTCGGCGAACTTGTTGGTGGTGGTCAGCTCCCATGTGTTGCCGGCCCTCTTCCTGGCGACGAATCCCATTTCGACCAGGGTATGGACATCATCATAGATGCGGGGGCCGCGCAGCTTCAGGAGCTCGGACTGCATCACAGGCTGATAGTACGCGATGGTCGTCAGCGTCCTCAGGACGCCACCTGCCAGCTCGGCCTTGGCGAAGTTCCCGGTGCATTCGGAATACTCCGGCCTGAGCATCATCCTGTACTCAGAGCCTATCTTAGCTATCTGGATGGCAGAGTCCCTCTCGTCGTACTCCCTACGAAGGTCCAGAATCGCGGTGCGGACCTCCTCGACGGGCAGACCGGTCTTCTCGGCGATCTCCGAGAGACGAAGGTTCCCGGAGGCCGAATAGAGTGCCGCCTCCACAGCACCCTTGACACTCACTTCACATCACCGCTTCGATACGGTTGGCGGGGTCATCCTCGATGGTCCCGGATGCCTCCTCGGTCATTATCTCCACATAGATCTCGCCGAATGGCAGGGATTCCTGCCAGACATCCAGATGGCCGAGCCTCACTAGGTGCAATACGGCAACGAAGGTCTTCAGGTTCTCCTTCAGGTCGTTGACGTAGAGGTCCTCGATGCATATCTGCCCGGTGCCGAGCCTCTGGATCCTGCTCCAGACCTCCTCGACATCCCTCTGGTCATCCTCCTCGTGGGCCTTGTTATCGAACTTGGTGGGCTGCTTGGCCCTAATCTGCTCCTTTACGCGCTCCCTCTCCCTCTGGATCTCGATCTCGACCCTGGCCTCCTCGAACGCGTCGATGAGCTCGTACATGGTGACGGGACGGACGGGCTCCCTCTGGAACGCCACGCTCAGCGTGACCTCTGGAACAACCATGGCCTCCTCGTCCTCGTAGAAGAAGGAGTCGTCCTCGAAGGACTCCTCGATGATGGGGGGCTCAGAGAGCAGGCGGGTGGAATCCGACTGCATCCTCAGGATCTGCCATGCCATCAGCATGAGCTTCCCTGCGACTATCATGTCGAAGCTGTTGTTGACTACCTTGGCGTTGTACAGCTTGACGAATGCGGACAGGTCGATCTCCCAAGGATCGATCCCGTTCTCTAGGACCAGGCTGAATACCGCGCGGATGGCCTCATCCACCGGGTCCAAGAGCCTCTCTCCCGATTCCGCCTTGCCCAATATGTCCAGATAGCCCGTTATCCTGTGGTAGTTGTCGGGGTTCTCCGTCATCGCCTTGTGGAACAGCAGGTGCTGCTCCAGATCCTCTATCCTAATGTTCCCATCCATCTCAGATCGCCTCTCCCTTGTTAACAGCCTCTTCCTCGTATTTAGAGACCTCTGCAAGATCGGGCTGTATTATGATCTTGCTGATGCCTGACGGCGGCCTCGTGACGCCGATGAGCTGATCGGCGACCGCCAATGCGACCTTCCTAAGAGACACCTGTATGAACTGTGCCTTCTTCGAACTCTCCTTCACCCTGTGGGCGACCATCTCCGAGTTCACGGAATCCAGGAACATATCGACCTCGTCCAATACGTAGAACGGGGACGGCTGGTATTCCTGTATTGCGAAAATGAATGACAGCGCGGTCAGCGACTTCTCTCCTCCGGAGAGGGCCTCCAGCCTCAGGAGCTTACCGTTCTTCGGCTTGGCGTTGATGATGAGCCCACCGTTGAACGGATCCTCCTCATCCTCCAGGGCCATGAACGCCTCCCCGCCTCCGGAGAGCTCGGCGTAGATCCTCTTGAAGTTATCGTCGATCGCATCGTACGCCTCCATGAACAGACCCTTCTTCTTGCTCTTGAGGGAGTCGGTGAGGTCCGTCAGTTCGGCAATGTTGCTGTTGAGCAGGCGCACCTGGTCGTTGAGAGCATCCAGACGCTCCTTCTTCTCATCGTAGTCCTCGATGGCGCGGAGATTGACATTGCCCAGCTTCTCTATCGCGGACTCGCATGACCTTATGGTGCGCTTGATCTCCTCCTCGGAGGGTATCGGCTGCGCCACCTCGAATGTGATCGCGTCCACCTCCTCCTGGAAGACCATGATCTGCTGGCGGATCACGCCCAGCTGTGCGCGGAAGCTCTCGATGGAGGCCCCGGCGTTCTCTATCGCGGTGGCCCTGTCCCTGACCTGGGTGTCGAGCTCGTACCTTTCGTTCACCAGCTCGTCCTTCTTGTCGCGAAGGTCGCCGATGCCCTTCTCCATGTCCGCCTCGATGGCGCGGAGCGCATCCAGGTCCAGCTTGAGACGCTGCACCAATCCCTGGTTCTGCTCTATGATCTCGAGGTCCTCGGCTATCGACTGGTTAACGGCATCCAGCTGCATCTGCAGGGACTCGTTCTGTTTGGCGAGTCCTGCGATCTCCGTCTCCGCACCGCCGATCTGTAGCTTGTAATCCGATATCTTCTGGCCGAGCTTGTACAGCCTGTCGCGGACCCTCTGGATCTGATTCTGTAACTCCGCCGGGGCGATCTCCGCCAAGCGGTCCTTGGCCTTGTTCCTCTCCTCGGTGAGAGCGGTAAGCTTCTCGGAGCACTTGACGAACTCGTCCTTGGCCAGCGACAGCTGCGCATCCGCATCGGACATCCTTGCCCTGGCATCCTGCATCGAGGCCTGGACCTCCTTCTTGGACTTCTCCAGCTCGACTATCCTGGCCTTGATGCCCGCGACCTTCTCCCTCTGCTCCAAGCCCGCGGATGAGTACTTCCTCATATCGTCGTCCATGGCGCGGATCTCGTCGCGGACCTTCCTTAGCTCGCCCCTCACGCTCTCCAGAGCATTGGAGGCGTTCCTGAGCTTCTCTCCGAGCTCCGCAAGCTTGTCCTCGGATGCGGCGCCGAACTTCAGCATCTTCTGCTGGTTGATCGTTCCTCCGACCATGGCTCCGGATGCCTCTATGAGCTCTCCGGCCTTGGTCACTATCCTGATTCCGCCCATTATCCTGCGGGCGGTGTCCATGTCCTTGACGACGAGTGTGTCGCCCAGCACATACCAGAAGGCGTTGTAGTACTTCTGGTTGAAATCGATGAGGTCGATGGCGTATCCTTCGGATTCCTTCTCGCTCATGATGGCCTTGGCCCTCGGCTTCCCGCCCATCATCTTGGTCAGAGGAAGGAAGGTGACCCTGCCCAGCCTCTCCTTCTTGAGGTAGGCGATCGCGTCCGCTGCGACCTGATCGTTGTCCACGACGATGGCCTGCATCTTGCCTCCCGCGGCCACGGACAGAGCGGTCTCGTAACCCTTGTCCACGGTGGCGAGCTCCTGTATGGTCCCGTGTATCCCGGGCATGGCGCCCCTGTTCCTGAGCTCCAGGATGGCCTCCACGGCCACGCTGCCCTGGTTCATCCTGTCGGAGACTTTCTTCTCGGCCTGCAGGGACTTGTACTCTTCGTCGATCCTGCGGTAGGCGGCGTTCAGCTCGGCCTCCTGCCTCTCGAGCTCGACCTCCCTGTTCTTGGCGGCCAGGATCTTGGCGCCGTAATCCTCGATGCTCGGGCCGGCCTCCGCCTTGATCTGGTCAAGGCTCCATTTGGCGTCCTTGATCTCGAAGTCGATGCTCTGGGCTTTCTCGTCGAGGTTGGAATAGCTTGTGTGGGCATCCTCGGCCGCGGCCTCCGCCTTGGAGAACGCCCCCTGTGCCTTCAGAAGTTCGGCTGAGCACTTCTCCGCCTCCACGTCCAAGGCATCCAAGCGGTCCTGGAGCTGTTTCTGCTCCCCGCCCGTGTTGGAGATCTTGTCGGCGATCCTCGCCTCCTCGGCGACCAGCTGCGCCTTGTCGGCTTCGGCCGCGGATAGCTCGATGGTGAGCTGCGCCTTGTTCTCCTCCAGGGATTTCGACTGAATATTGTTCTCGGAGATCGACTCCTCGAAGCTGGTCTTGAAGTTCCTCTGGTCCTCCAGGTCCGCCTCGGTGGTCTCGATCTTATCCTTCTTCGTGGCGTACTGGATCTTGACGCTCTCTATCTTCTCCTTGAGCTTCGTGTACTCGGGGCCCGCCTTCTCGGCGATCTCCTCCTCGACCTTCTTGATCTCCTGGAGCTTGGCATCCCTCTTCTGCTCGAAATCGGCCTTCTCCGCGGACAGCCTCTGGATGTCTTCGGTGAGCTTGGCGATCTGCGCCTCCTGGGCCTCATAGGACGCCTTGCTCATCTGGAGCTTCCTGTGCGAGTGCTGCGCCTTGGCCATATCCAAGGCGTCCTTGTACTCCACGAACTTCTGGGCATCCTCGCGATCCCTCTCCAGCTTCTTGACCTCGGTCACGAGCTCCGTCAGGATGATGTTGATCCTGTCCAGGTTCATGTTGGCCTCGGCCTTCTCCGCCTCTGCCTTGTCTATGTCCGCGTCGAAACTGGCGATTCCGGAGATCCCGTCGAGGATCGTCCTTCTCGGAGTGTTACCCATCTGGACTATGTGAGTGACGTCACCCTGCTGGACCAGGTTGTACCCGTCTGCGCTTATCCTCGCCTTGGTTAGGAGGTTGTCGAACCCTGCGAGAGTGGACTTCTGGTCGTTTATGTAGAAGTACGAGCTGTAGTCCTGACCGTTGTCGGACATCTTGACGTAACGTGTGAGACGGACCTCGTCGGCATCCCATGGCATCATGCGGTCCGTGTTGTCGAATATGAGGGACACCTTCATGAACGAGGCCTTGTTCTTGCTCTTGCCTCCGTCGAATATAAGATCGGTGAGCCTTCCTGCGCGGACGGCCTTGGGACTCCTGGGTCCGAGCACGAAGAGGATGGCATCGCTGATGTTGGATTTGCCCGAACCGTTAGGCCCCGTTATCGCGGTATAGCCTTCCATGAGCGGCACTACAACCTTGCCACCAAACGATTTAAAGTTCTCCATCTCAACCTGCTTTAAGTGCACCCGATCCCTCCGTCAGAGGGCAATCGACCTATAGTCGCTTGCATCCCATCATCACGCGACCTAGCGGGCCCTATATTGTTCCCGCGCGCTTGATATTATAAAAAATAATAGGGCTCCTCGTATTTAAACACCCGTAGAAAACGGGTTCAGTCGAGCATGTCAGGTATATCCGCGACAGAATCCAACACGAAGGTGGGGTGCACATCGGACGCCTGGAGGTCGGCCTTGGATGTCTCACCTGAAAGGACCAGGATCGTTGATATGCCAGCGTCCACGCCCATCCTGATATCGGTATAGAGACGGTCCCCGACCATGACGGTCCCGCGGGGGTCCACGCCCATCTCGCGGGCAGCCATATCGAGCATAAGACTGTTGGGCTTCCCGATGACAACTGCCGTAGTCTGGCACATCTGTTCGAACATCCTGATGAACGGTCCGATGTCGATGTCGTAGTCGGTCTCCGTGGGGCACACGTCATCGGGGTGCGTGGCTATGAGCTCCGCCCCCTTCATGAGGGCCTTGTACGCCCTATTGATCTTGTCGTAGGTGATGGAGCGGTCGAATGTCAGATAGACTATGTCCGGGTCGTCCTCTACGACATCCACTCCGGCATCCGCCACCTCCCTGACCACATCCTCCGAGCCCACCACGTACACCCTCTTACCGGGGCGCTCCGAGAGCACGAATCTGATCGTGGCTATGTTGGAAGTCAGGACGTTCTCGAGAGTTATATCGAAGCCCATCCTGACCAGCTTGTCGTAGTAATAGGTGCGGGAATGGGAGGAGTTGTTGGTCAGGAACACGAAGGGTATCTCCCTGTCCTTCAGAGCGCCGATGAACTCCTTGGCGCCCGGTATGACGTCCCAGCCCTTGTAGATAGTCCCGTCCATGTCCAGCATGAATCCTGTGGGCCTCATCTCAGCATACCTCCAACAATATCGATCGTCCTTCTGAGCTCCTCGCGGGAGACCTTGTTGTAGATCGTAGCAGCGGGGTGGTAGGTGGGGATGAACTTGACATCACGGTCCCTGATGCGGATGGTCGTAGGCACATTCACTATGTCCTCCATCCTCCCCTCGTACCCCATGAGGTCGCGGCAGGCCGACTTGCCCAGCCCGATCACGAGCTCCGCATCGTACAGCTCTGACTCCAGGAAGGGTCTGCATGCCTGCATCTCCTCCCCGGTAGGGTCGCGGTTCCCAGGGGGCCGGCATTTGACCGTATTGGTTATGAGGACGTCGGAGCGGGCGAAACCCGCATCACGCATCATCCCTTCCAATATCTTGCCGGAACGGCCCACGAAGGGTCTTCCCTCAAGATCCTCATTCTCTCCGGGTGCCTCGCCCACGAACACGATCCCCGAATCGTAGCTGCCATCGGGGAGGACGATGTTCGTGCGGCCTTCGCAAAGGCCGCAGAGACCGCAGTCGGCTTGTGGCCTCATTTCTTGTCCTTGACCAGCTCGGAGGCCTTGACCAGAGAGTAGAACTTCACACCGATATCGGCATAGTTCTGCTCACCGCCGCTCTCGCGATCGATGACGGACATGGCGACCTCCACCACGGCCCCGTTGTCACGGAGGGTCTTGATGGCGGCTATGCTGGATCCAGCGGTCGTGACGACGTCCTCGACCACAAGGACCTTGTCTCCGGGGTTCAGGTCCCCTTCGATGAGCTTCCCGGTGCCGTGATCCTTCTTCTCCTTGCGGACCATGACGTAAGGGATCCCCGTTGCAAGGGACAGCGCCGCGGCCAGAGGCACGGATCCGAGGACGACACCCGCGATCCTGTCGGGGCGTATGTTCTCCTGCTGCATCTTCTCCGCCATCATGACCGAGAACATGTAGAGGACCTTGGGGTTCGTGCTGGCCTTCTTGATGTCTATGTAGTATTCGCTCTTGGCTCCGGAAGCCAATGTGAAGTCCCCGAACTGGAGGGCTCCGCAGTCCTTCAATGCTGTTGTCAATTCACTCATCTAAATCACCATGGCTCCTTCTTGAGCCCCATCTTGTATGCGATTATGTTCACCACACGGTGTATGAAGAACATTATGAATAGAATGAAGATCAGGGCCGCGATGTGCCATCCCTCGATGTACGTGGCATAAACCCAACCAGGGAAGAACAGGGCTGTCACACAGAACGCCCCTATGACGAAATCGTACTGGTCCAGGATAGGCGCCTTCTCTCCTCTCTCGAGTCCGATCCTCCTCTTGATGAACGCGCCGCCGAGGTCTCCCAGCACGGCTCCGAAGGACAGGCAGAAGAGGATCCCCACGTTGCTCCAGAACGGGCCGTATCCGCCATAGTTGACGGGATCCCACAGCGATCCGATGCCAATGAGGACGAGCCCCAAAGCTACGCCGGTGAGACCGCCGCCGAAGAATCCGCCCCACGATTTACCGTCGCCGAATATCCTCTTGCCTCTCCAGGACTTTCCGAAATCCATCTTGGTATCGAATCTCTTGCCGAATAAAACGGCCGCCGAATTGGGGACCATCGCAGGCAGGAAAAGCCAAAGACCCACGGCCATTATCGTCAGGATTTCCAACGCTTCCACTGACACACCTATATCTGGTATGACGTTCAGTTATAATCTTTATCGCCTGCGGACGATGTCTTTTTCAATTTGATGCCCGATGGCAATCCATGATCGTATTGGACAGTTCCGCATTCTTCTCGATGGATGTCCTGCCGCAGGAGGACCATGTATGCCCTCCCGGCGTCATCAGGGAGCTGGAGAAATACGAGGACCCCCGCCTGGCCCTCTGGGGAGATATGGTGCATGTCTCCGACTGCTCCAAGGAGTCCCTGGAGAAGGTAAAGGAAGCGGCCAGGAAGAGCGGGGACCTGGGCAGGCTGTCCCCCGTGGACCTAACCGTCCTGGCGCTTGCTGTGGATGTGGACGGCACCATCTGGTCCGACGACTACTCGATCCAGAACGTGGCCCGGATCATGGGCATCGGGTTCAGACCGGTGGGAATGAAGGGAATAGAGAAGACCGTGAAATGGAATTACAAGTGCATCGGATGCGGGAAATGGTACAAGGAGAAACAGCCCGACTGTCCCATATGCGGTTCACCAATGAAGGCCTGCAGGAAGAAATGACCTGATACGGCGATATCAGGGGAAGATGCGCTTGCATCTTATGAGATTGCCCATCCTGCGCTTGCCGAGGATCCTCATGCACAGCTTAGTGGAGGAATCCGACCTGAACGCGAATGTGTCCGCGAGCCTCTTGTTGAAGGCGGCCATCTTCAGAGGCGACTCCATTATCTCCCTCCATTGGGACTCGTAGTTCTGAAGGGATGCTCCGCTGCTGACATTCTCTCCCGCAACGGTCCCGCATATGCGGCCGGCGATCATGGCGAGAGGTATCCCTCCCCCGTTGACAGAGATGACCTGCCCTGCGGCATCGCCCACGACCATCCCGTTGCCGGAGACCGTCTTGGGTATAGGTCCCTCGCTGGGAACGTACTTTCCGTAGACCTTGCCCTCAGGCTTGAACCCATGCCTGTCCATGAACTTGTCGAAATATGACTTCAGGGAACCTTCGGAGAATTTAGGGGACATCCCGACCCCGACGTTGGCGCGGCCGTCCTTGGGAATGATCCAACCGTATGCGCCCGGCGCAATGCCGCCGAAGAACATCTGTGTGTAGGGCTCGAAATCCCCTTTGACCTGAGCTGTGACAGCAGGATAGGGGTTCCTGTTCCTCTGGAGACCCAGCGATTGGGCGACCCTTGATCCTGGCCCGTCGGCCCCGATGAGGACCTTGTAGCCTATCTCTCCCTCGTCCGTGAGCGCCACACCGTCGCGTATGCCGTTGAAGGCATGGTTGAGGCTTATCTCGGCCCCCGCTTCCTTGGCCAGACCGGCAAGGTACTGGTCGAACCTGTCCCTGTCCGTGGTGTAGCCGTTGAATTCGAGCATGGTCTCCCTGTTGTCGGGATCGATGAGGTTGATCCCATAGGTGTCCAAGCATCTGAGGTCATCGGGTATATCGAAGAGAGACCCCATGTCCGTGAGCTTGGGGAACATGTTCAGGATCTCCTCGTCGGAAGGCATGAACTCCCCGCACCTGACCGGGACACCGACCTCGGGACGCCTCTCGAGGACGAGCACCGACGCGCCGGATTTGGCCGCATATCTGGCCGAAACGCTTCCGGCGGGTCCCGAACCTATGACCAGAACATCCACTTTATCGGTCACGGTATCACGGCGAGGCATTCTCTGAGAACTTCAGAAGAGCGTTCTTGTATTCCGAATCGGGCAGGCTGTTGATGACCTCCACGGCCCTGCGGACGTAATCGTCGATCATCTCCCTGCACCTGAGGATTGCCTTGGACTCCTTGATCGAGGAAACGATGGCCGAGGCCTCCCTGATCGAGAGGTCGGTGGATGAGAACGCCTCCTTGACCTTCGCCCCTACGGAATCGTCATGCATCAGGTGATAGAGCGGAACGGTAGGGTATCCAGTGAGCAGCGACTCCATGCGCGGCTTGGACTCGCCCTCATAGCCAAGGAGATCCCCAACATCATATGAGATCTGGATCGCCATGCCGAGAAGACATCCGCACTCGCTCATCCTGGCAACGGCCTCTTCCGTGGCGCCGGCCAGCTTCGCTGCGCTCTCCATCAGTATCTGGAATTCCACCGCGCCTTTCTTCTGGGATATCTCGAGGCATTCGTCCTCCGGGACATCCGTATCGTGCGACCTGTCCACTATGCGGAAGATCGCATCGCCGATGGAATCGGTGGCACGCATCAGGTAGGGGACGAGCTCCGGAACGCCGCTGTAGGCCTGGCGGAACCCGATGACGTACATGAAGTCGCCTGCGACGATCACCTTGGTGGTCGAGGGCTCCTTCGAGAAGAGCTTCTTCTTCTCGCCCCTCACCTTCCCATCGGATCCGATGGTGTCATGGAGATGCAGTCCGTCGAAGACGGTCTCGAGACATGCGGCGATGGCGACGGCCCTCTTGGAATCCTTGCCGCCATTGGCAAAATATGATAGAAGACATAGAGCTGGCCTAATCTCGTGGTAACGGGCCGTGAGGGTCATCTCGCACATCCGATTCAACTCTGGATACGCGGATCTGACCTCCGACCTTAACAACGAGTCGACGGCGGATAATTCCCCATCCACCACTGAATGCCAACTCTGAGCCATGCTGCGTTATCGAGATGCGATACTTAATGATTGCCGATTTCTGGCACTTAGAAAGGAAGATGTTTGGTAAAGGGTTTGGGAAAAAGTTTGCTGGATAGTTACTCAGAGCATGAAGGTTGCGCTCTCGCAGAATCCGTACAGGAGGTCGGGGTAGACTCCGAGCACCACGACGAAGATCAGACAGATCACGATCGCGGCCAGGAAAGGCTTGGGGACCTTGATCTTCTCGGTGCAATTACCCTTCTCGATGTACATCGCCTTGACTACCCTTGCGTAGTAGTAAAGCGAGATCGCAGAGTTCAGGATGGCCACGAATGCCAGCCAGACGAACTCCGAGGAGGATTCTCCGGGAACTCCCACTGCCGAAGCGAAGAGGAAGAACTTGGATGTGAATCCAGCGAGCGGCGGGATACCTGCCAGCGAGAACAGGAACAGCATGAGTGCTGCTGCCATGAACGGCGATCTCTTGGCGAGTCCCTTGTAGTCCGAGATCTTCTCTCCGATGCCGGCGCAGATGAGCGCTCCGACCACCAGGAAGGCTCCACCCTTCATGAACACGTGAGTGAACATGTGGAACAGACCAGCCGCCTCGGCCTCGGGGGTCATGACGGCCATTATGATCAGGATGTATCCTGCCTGTGCGATCGAGGAGTATGCCAACATCCTCTTGATGTTGTTCTGTGCGATCGCGACGACGTTTCCGACCGTCATCGTGAATGCCGCGATGATGGCGAAGAAGTACTGCGCGATCTCTCCGTAGATCGAGCCTACTGTCACCGCTCCGATGAACATGAACAGGAACACCTGGATGAACACCGACAGACCCATCTTCTTGGAACCAGTGGCCAGGAACATGGAGACAGGGGTGGCCGCTCCTTCGTAGACATCGGGTGCCCACATGTGGAACGGAACGGCTGCGATCTTGAATCCGTAACCGGCGATCATTGCGACCATACCGATTCCGAACATCCAACTGGGCTCGGCGAAGAGCGTGTAAGCTGCAAGGCCGGCTATGTCGGTGTGACCGGTGACTCCGTAAATCATGGAGATACCGTAGAGGGTGAGGGCTGTGGACATTCCGCCGATGATGGCGTACTTGACAGCGGCCTCGGAGGCCCTTCCATCCTTCCTCTTCAATGCTACCATTGCGTAGGAAGAGATACTGGTGACTTCCACTCCGACGAAGATCGTCAGGAGGTCGTAGGATGTTGTGACGAACACCATACCGAGGGTGGCTGCGAACAGCAGCGAGTAGTATGCTCCGGCATGGCTCTTCGTGGTCTCTATACTGGAGTTGGACACCAGTACGACGAGGAACAGCACGATCAGGAACAGCAGACCCATCAGCAGCGAGTACGCCGTCATCGAGACGCCGAGGTACTGGCCGGTGTAATTGTCCACCAGGAGCAGGATGTCGATGACCATCGTCACGATGACGAGGATCAGGGCGACAGCCCATGTCACTGTGTGTTTCTTTCCGAACATCTGGAGTCCAGGGAATACCAGTGCACCGATGATCAGGATGATCATGGTGGACAATGGTGTGAGATCCCCGAATATTGACGTTATTATTTCAGCTGCCATCTCAGAACACCCCCATCGACAAGAGTCCCTGCACATAGGGCTCAAGGAACTGAAGTGCCGCATCGGGCCACACTCCGAAGAATGCGACGAGGATGGAGAGCACCAGGAGCACTGCGAACTCGTAGTGTCCGACGTCGTGAGCCTTTGACAGGTCGATCTTTGTGGTCTCGGGTCCGAACAGCGTCCTCTGCATGGCCCACAGGTAGTAACCCGCGGTCAGCATGAGGGACAGCATACAGAAGAGGATCATCCAGATCACGTTGTTCGCGAGGATGAACTCGTAGAACGCAAAGATGACCGGGAACTCTCCCCAGAATCCGACGAGTCCGGGAAGTCCGAGAGATGCCATGAACGCGATCATCATGAACGTCGCATAGACGGGCATCCTGCCGGCGAGACCACCGAGGAGGGGGATCTCTCTGGTACCGACCTTGTGGCCGGTCATACCGCAGACCATGAACAGCATGGCGGTGATGAGTCCGTGCGCGAACATCTGGAAGACCGCGAACACGAGTCCGGCCTCGGAAAGACATCCGATACCGAGCATGACCATACCCATGTGGCTGATGGACGAGAATGCGACCATCTTCTTGAGGTCGGTCTGAGCGATACAGCCGTACGCACCGTAGATGATGGATATCAGCGCGATAGCGATGATGACCCACTGCCAGTACTGGGCCGCCTGAGGCAGGGCCTCGACGCAGATACGGATGATACCGTAGGAACCCATCTTAAGCATGACACCGGCCAGAAGGACGGATCCCTCGGTAGGTGCCTCTGTGTGGGCATCCGGAAGCCAGGTATGGAACGGCACGGAAGGCATCTTGACCATGAATCCGAAGAACAGAAGAACGAAGATGATCGACTGTATCTCCACTGCGGTTCCGGCGATGCCAGACTTGATTGCCTCGAACGCGAAGTTGACTGCCTGTCCGGGTTCTACGGACTCGTAACCGAGGACGAAGAATCCGATCAGCATGACGAGCGATGCGACATGAGTGTAGATGAAGAACTTGATCGCAGAGTAGTGCCTGCGAGGTCCTCCATACCATGAGATCATGAAGTACATCGGGATGAGAGTTACCTCCCACATGATGTAGAACAGGAAGTAGTCAGCTGCGGTGTAGACACCCATCAGACCGACTTCCATTGCCATGATCAGGGCGTAGAAGTAGTTGTTGTTCTCCCTGTGCTCGTCAAGCGAGAATACGTTGACCAGAAGCACGAGGAGTGCGGTCAGGAAGACCATCAGTACGCTGAGACCGTCAATGGCCAGAGCGTAGTTCATGATGAACGACGAGTTGTGAATCCACTCGAAGCTCTCGCTGAGAGAACTGAAGTCTCCGAACACGCCGAGCAGGATGAGCAGGGAGATCACGAGCGTTACGGCCGAGAATGCGATGGCCACGTATTTCGAGAGCCTCTCCCTCGAACCACCCATCAGCAGGGCCAGGATGGCACCTACCAGCGGGATGATGATCAGACTTGAAAGGATGAAACTCATATTACGATACCTCCCAGCAGAATGGCGATGATGAGGAAGACCACGCAGAGCACCGATACACCGAGGAGCACGATGGAAGAGTAGTCCTGAACATGTCCGGTCTGGACCTTGCTCATGGCGTCACCGCCTCCCACGACTGCTCCGGACAGTCCGTTGACGGTTCCGTCAACGACCTGCCTGTCAACGAAGTTAACTCCCTTTGCGACACCGTATCCGAGCTTCCAGGAGATCTGGTTGTACATGTCAGGGAACCACCATCTCATGGTGAGCGCCTTGTACAGCCAGGACTCCCCGTTCTTGTTGAACTTGCCGGGGTCAACGGTCTTCTTCACATACATGAGGTATGCGATAGCGATACCGATGGCCGCGAGGGCGAGGGTCAGGTAGGTGTAGGGGTTGGTGAAGAGCTCGAGTCCGTGCTCGGGTCCGTCGATAGCGATTCCCTCGAATGCGAGCATGTTAGCAAGTCCGAAGAACATGAAGAGACCGCTGATCAGAGCGAAGACGGCAAGGATGATGAGAGGAGTGGTCATGGTCTTGGGTGATTCGCCGTGGCAGTGCTGCGCGTTCTCGCGGGGCTCGCCCATGAACGTCATGAACCACATGCGGAACATGTAGAACGCGGTCATGAATGCGGTGATCACTGCGAGGATCCAGAGCACGATGAACCAGGTGGCGGCATCGCCGACACCGTTCTGGAATGCGGCCATGGCGGTATCGATGACGAGATCCTTGGACCAGAATCCGCTGAAGATGGGGATTCCGGCGATGGACAGACATCCGAACAGCATTGTGATGGCCGTGATCTTCATCTTCTTGAAGAGACCGCCCATCAGCCTCATGTCCTCTGTTCCGGTACCGTGGATGACGGATCCGGAGCACATGAACAGGAGGGCCTTGAAGAAGGCGTGGTTGACCATGTGGAAGCATCCTGCGAAGAATCCGAGCGCTCCGAGTTCCTCGTATCCGAGGGCCCAGAGGTATCCTCCCGCTCCGAGGGCAAGGATCATGTATCCGAGCTGAGAGACGGTGGAGTAGGCGAGGACCTTCTTGATGTTCATGTTGTTGAGGGCCATGGTTGCCGCGATGAATGCGGTGAGCCCTCCGATGATTCCGACGAAGAGCATGACGTTGGCGTCAGTGACGTAGAGGGGGAATGCCCTTGCAACAAGGTACACTCCGGCCTTGACCATTGTCGCAGCGTGGATCAGAGACGAGACGGTGGTAGGACCGGCCATCGCGTCCGGGAGCCAGTCATGCAGCGGGAACTGTGCGCTCTTACCGATGACACCTCCGAACACGAGGAGGAGGCCCAGGGTCATGAGCTCAGGGTTGGCGGCCGCGATCTCACCAGCGATGCCGAACATGTTGGTGTAGTCGAGGCTGTGGAACAGGTTGAGGAAGATGAACAGTCCTCCCATGAGGCAGACATCTCCCATACGAGTGACGAGGAAAGCCTTCTTGGCCGCGGATGCCGCATTGGCGGATGCCGCGTCTCCCTCGTGGTGCCTGAAGGACCAGAATCCGATCAGCAGGTAGGAACAGAGTCCCATGACTTCCCAGAAGATGAAGAGCTCCAGGAAGTTGCTGGAAACGATCAGTCCAAGCATTCCGGTAAGGAACAGCGAGACCTCGGCGTAGTACCTGTTCTTCCTCTCTCCCTGGTCGTGCATGTAGCCGATGGAGTAGATGAAGATCAGGGTCGAGATGAAGGACGAGAACAGCATCATTACGCATGTCAGTCCGTCGACGTAGTATCCGAGGTTGATGGTGTAGTCTCCGATGGCGAACCACCTGATAGACTGGGTGATGGGTTCTCCTGCCGCGTAGGCGTTGCTGCCGAGGTACTCGACAGAGATGGCGAGAGCGATCAGGAACGAGAGCAACGCTCCTGCGATGGCGATGTAGCCACCCTTCTCGGGAGTCTTCTTTCCTATTATTCCAATGATAAGGAAGCACATCATCGGGATGAAGGGTACGAGCCAGGTATATTCTGCAATCATCTTACCACCTCATCGTCGTGAGCTCAGAGTCATCGAGCTCCGTGGTCTTCCTGATCTTGTATGCGTTGAGCAGGATCGCAATGCCCACAGCGACCTCTGCGGCCGCCACGGATATGGACATGATTACGAATGCCTGTCCGACGATATCGTAGTTGAACGCGGCGAAGGTGATGAAGTTGATGTTTGCCGCATTGAGCATCAGCTCGATGCACATCAGCACTACGATCGCGTTGCTCTTGGTGAGCACCCCGTACGCCCCGATGGCGAACAGGATGGCTGCGAGGATCAGGAAGTATTCCATCGGAATCATTCCTCTACCTCCTCTTTGGATATGACTACTCCGCCGACCATGGCCCCGAACATGAGGATGGCCAACGGGATCAGTACGAATCCGTACTTCTCGAATATGGCATAGGGGAGACTGTTCTCTTTGAGCTCGTTGTTCTCGTCAAAGATGTCAAGTTCGCTGTCGTGGCTGGTCGTGAATGTGGGCAGCCCCTGAGGCGAGTCGAACGCCGGGTTGAAGTCTGTCGTGATTATTCCCCCGACCAGAACGACCAGGAGAAGTCCAGCGACGATAAGGCCTACTGAAGTCCTCTTATTCATCGGATTCATCCTCCTTCGTTACAATGTACCTTCTTGTCAGCATAACGCTGAATGCGAACAGAATAGTGATCGCACCGACGTATACCAGCATCTGTATGACTCCAATGAACTCCGCCTCGAGGAAGAAGTAGAAGAGTCCTACGCAGAGGAACACAAGAGCAAGATAGAATGCGCTGTGCATTACCTCCTTGTCGTATACGACGTAGATTGCCGCGAGTATTGTGATCGCAGCGAGGATCAGGAAGGCGACGAGATCGAGGTTGCCCAATGCATAACCTCCGAAGTCGCAGAGTCCGTTCCAGACCCATGTTATAGCATCCCATATTGCTCCCATCAGAGCACCTCCTTGATTTCAAGTGCATCCTTGGGACACGCATCAACGCAGTTCTTGCATGAGATGCACTTGGCGTTATCAAATTCCGGACGTATGATGGGCCTTCCCTTGTCATTGACACCCTTCTCCACCATTGTGATGGCGTCGACGGGGCAGACTTTGGAGCACTTCTTACATCCGATGCATTTACTGTCAGTGAGCTCGGGCTTGTCCACATCGAATATGTGGACACGCCTGTCGGAATCGCCTTTGGCGATGTCAGAGGGCAGGGTCACTTCCAGGTGGACCTCCATTCCGGGGGTCGTCTTCTCGTAGTTGAGCCTCCTGGGCCCGTAGAGAAGGTCGTATCTAGTGTACTCCGCGAGTTCATACTCGGGAGTGACGGTCATGGCATCCACGGGGCAGTACTCCGCGCAGTATCCGCAGAATGCGCACCTTCCGATGTTGACCTGCGGCCTCATGACCTTGTTTCCGTTGTCGTCATCGACCTCGATGAGCTTGATCGCCTGAGTGACGCACATGCGCACGCACATACCGCATCCGACGCACTTGTCGAACCTGAGTCCGGGACGTCCGCGGTAGTTCTCGGGGATCCACTCCTTCTCATAGGGGTAGAGGACGGTGACAGGCCTGTGGACGACGGTCTTGCAGAACAGCTTGAACGCGGTCCAGACGGGCTTCATGATCCAAAGGCTCTTGGCGAGGTTCTTCGGATACTTGTCGAGATATTTCATCGCCATCAGTAGAACCCTCCCATCTTAAGCAGGACAGCTATGGCGAGGTTGAACACTGCGAGAGGCATGAAGACCTTCCATCCCAAGTTCAGGATCTGGTCGGGCCTCACACGAGCGATCGCTCCCCTTACGAGGATCATAAGGAAGAACACGAACCATGCCTTGATCAGGAACACGATCTCGGGCAGGGCGCCTCCGCCGACGAAGGGGATGGTCCATCCTCCGAGGAACATGATAGCGACCATACCGCATGATACGGAGCCTCTGAGGTAGTCTCCGAGCATGATAAGTCCCCATTTCATTCCAGCGTACTCGGTCTGCCATCCCTCGACCAGTTCGGTCTCTGCCTCCGCGATGTCGAAGGGGGGCCTCTCGCATTCCGCAATGGCGCAGAAGAAGAAGACGATGAAACCGAGGAACATGGGGATGATGAGCCAAATGTCGTGCTGGAGGTTGACGATGTCGTTGATGTTGAAGGATCCGGCCATGAGTGAGATCGTGGCGATGATGATCAGCATCGGGACCTCGTAGGAGATCATCAGTTCCGCGGCCCTGATTCCTCCGATAAGGGAGTACTTGTTGTTCTGGGCCCATCCGGAAACCAGGATGAAGAACGGAGCGAGGGCATAGAATGCCATGATGATCAGGAGACCTGTGTCGTAGTTGACCACGTACCACCTGTCGGACAGGGGGACCATACAGGCCACGAAACAGGAAAGTCCGACGATAAGCGAGACGCACCAGATGTAGGTCATCTTGTCGACTTTCGAGGGGATGGTGTTTTCCTTCATGAAGGTCTTCAGACCGTCTGCGACGCACTGAAGGAATCCCTTCATACCGATCATGGTACCGCGCCTGTCCATCAACCTTCCGAGAACTTTACGCTCCATCCATAGGTTGAGCAGGACGACGACGAACGCCACGATGAATATGATCAGCATGAACAGGAGAAGGGCGAAGAAGACACATGTCCTCTCGTCGATCAGCCATGCGGAAACGACATTGTTAGGGAATAACAAGGCGATGAGCCAGGCGAGCGTTCCTCCGATGATCTCCCAAAGGGCATAACCGATGTCGTAGGGGAGGTTGTCCGAAAGGAACGGCGTATACGGGTTGGTGTTGGGGTCGATGAAGTTGATCCAATCCAATATAGATGTATAATTTGTCATCCTCATCACCTATCTGTCTCTCCGAGACACATGTCGATTTGTGCGAGCACAGCGGGGACATCAGCGATCCTGACGCCCTGACACATGGCCTTGGAGCATGAAACGTTCGTGAATATAGGACTGCGGACCTTGAGCCTGTAGGGGTGGTCCGTTCCGTCCGATGCGAGATACATGATAGATTCTCCACGAGGATCCTCGAGCCTTCCGAATGTCGTTCCGGCGGGGACCTTCGTGGGGGTCTTGAGCCTGTAAGGGGCATTCTTTCCGAGGGCCTCGATCTTCTTCACGGCCTGCCTTATGATGTCGCAGGACTGGAACATCTCCTCGATACGGATCATGTACCTGTCGTAGGTGTCCCCGACTTTTGTGTCCTTGTTGAGGACGGGGACCTCGAAGTCTACCTTGTCGTAGTTGTCGTAGGGGTCGTCACGGCGGATATCGAAATCGACTCCGCAACCCCTCATCGCCGGACCGGTGAGTCCCATGTTGGCGCACTGCTCACGGGTCAGATAGCTGATCTTCCTCATCCTTGAGACGAAGACGGACGAGTCGTCGATCAGGTAGATGATATCCCACATGGCCTTCTCGAAGCGGTCGACGGTCCTGAGGATATCCCTGTCGAACAGTTCCGTCGTGTCGTTCCTGACCCCTCCGATACGGGGGAAGTTGGTGGTCATCCTCTGTCCGCAGAGCTTGACGTTGAGGTCGAGGAAGTACTCCCTCTCCCTCATGGCCCACAGGAAGACGGTCAGGTTACCCATGTCGGTACCGACCGCGGCGAGCCACATCAGGTGGGACTGGATACGGCAGACCTCGTCTGCGACGATCCTTATGTATTTGGCCTTCTCGGGGATGTCCACTCCGAGCGCCTTCTCCACTGTCATACAGTAGAGGTGAGAATATGTCATGGATGCGCAGTAGCAGAGACGGTCGGTCATGGGGATGATCCTTGCGTAATCCCTGTTCTCGGTCTCCTTCTCCCAACCGCGGTGAAGGTATCCGACTATGGGATCCGCATCCGTACAGAACTCTCCGTCGAGCTGGACCTTGAGTGTCCAGAGACCGTGCGAGAACGGGTGCTGGGGACCCCAGATGACCCACATCTTGTCGGTTTCCATCCTCTCTTGCGCTTCCAAAACTGGTACTAGTGAATCTGCCATGACAATCACTCCTGGCTCCTCAGCTTGTACGACTTCCTGAAGGGGAAGAACTCGTACGTCTGGGGTGTTAGCAGTCTCTCAAGCCTCGGGTGACCATCGAAGACGATTCCGAAAAGCTCCCATGTCTCCCTCTCGTGCCAGTTGGCACCCTGCCAGATGTCTGTGACGGCCTGTATGTGCAGGTCGTCGTCAGGGACATCGACGTCGAGGTCGATCATGACTCCGTTGTAGTAGTTGGCGAGTAAGTAGACGACCATCAGGTGGTCGATGTAGTCGACAGCCGTGACGACCGAGCAGTGCTCGAAAGTGAGGTTGTCGTGGATATACTGGCACACATCATGGGAGATCTCCCTGGGGCACTTGGCCTTGACCCTGCGCTCCTCGGTGCTGATGATCTCCACCTGGGGGAAATTCGATGTGAGAGCGGCTGTTATCTGCTCGACAGTAGGGCTCTGGTATACTTCCGACATGTTCAGTCCACCATGAAGTTTCCTCTGCGGAAGTAATTCTCGATCTTCTTCTGCAACAGCATGAATCCGTCGATCATCGCGTCGGGACGTGCGGGACATCCGGGGATGTACACGTCCACGGGGACGATCTGGTCGAGTCCCTGTACACAGTTGTATGCGTCGTACCAGGGTCCGCCGGAAATGGCGCACTCCCCCATGGCCACGACCCACTTGGGGTTGGGGATCATCTCGTAGAGACGCCTGAGGTCAGGACGAATCTTCTTGGAGATCCAACCGTTGACCAGAAGGATATCGGTCTGTCTGGGCGATGAACGGTAGATCATACCGTAACGCTCCGCATCGTACCTGGGTGCGGACGCGGCTGCCATCTCGAGAGCGCAGCAGGCCAGTCCCCAGTGCAGAGGGTGCATGGAGTTCTTCATTCCCCAGGCCCATATGGGTCCGGTCAGCTTATCGACTGTCTTCTTCGTTCCAGTGCTGAGGAGGTCGTTTATGATCGCATCCGACCATACCATGAACTCATCAGCACTCATCGCTACTGCATGGGGGTACAGGCTCATATCCATACTTCTGCCTCCTTTTTGAGAGAGTATGCGACTCCTAGGACCATAATACCGAAGAACAAAATCATCATGAGCTGGGCAGTAGCGGACAGTCCTGCGAAGGCGATGGCCCACATCAGGAGGAAGGTCGCTACCAAATCAAACACAACGAAGATCAGTGCGAACGTGTAGTACTGGAATCTGAACTGCACGTGGGCGTCTCCGATAGGTTCCGAACCGCACTCATAGGTCTGTTCCATCCATTCAGTGGGTTTTTCCGGTCTCAGGAACCTAGATACCAACCATGCTAGCGGCGCAAATGCGAACGTTAGTAACGCCACAAATGCTAGCGGCATGTAGTACATAATTAGTAACATTGGGCTCTTGGATTGATTGTTAGTACATAAAGATAAGCACGCCCGCGCCCCTATAATAAGGACGAGTCGTAAGATTTTGACCACGTTTTTAGTACTGGACATGGATTATCGTCGCATGTCTGCAAGAATAGGCTTCATCGGTGCTGGAAAGATGGGGGAGGCCTTTATAGGCGGCCTCATAGCCAAAGGCGTCTTCGCGAAGGATGAGATCATCGCCTGCGCCCCTAGCGCTGGCACCAGGGACCGCATGAGCGCGACCTACGGCATCAGGATGTACGAGCGCGCTGAACAGGTGGTGGACAAAACCGACCTGATTGTAATAGCCGTTAAACCCAAGAGCGTCGAGGGCCTGTTCAAGGACGAGAAACTGTCGATAGGCAAGGGAAAGACGGTCATCAGCATCGTCGCGGGACTGACCCTAGACAAGATGAATTCTTATGTGCCAGATGCGAAAAAGATAAGGGTCATGCCCAACCATTGCTGCCAGGTCCTCGAGGGCGCGATGGGCTACACCTGCGATGCATCGATGGATGCCGAAGGGAAGGCGGAGGTGGAGAGAATTCTATCCTCCATCGGTCTTGCGGTGGAGGTACCCGAATCACAGATGGATGCCGTCACGGGGATCGCCGGGAGCTCGCCCGCCTTCATGTACATGGTCATAGACGCTATGGCGGAAGCGGGGGTCCTTAACGGCCTTAGCCGCGATCAGTCGGTGAAGCTCGCCGCCCAGTCCATGCTCGGAGCGGCAAAGATGGTCCTGGAGACCGGAAAGCATCCGGAACAGCTCAGGGACGAGGTCTGCTCTCCCGGGGGCACGACCATCGTCGGGGTCAAGATCCTCGAGGATATGGGCCTCAGGTCGGCCATGGCCTCCGCAGTGGATGGTGCCATCGAAAAATCGCGCGAAATGAGCAGAAGATGAGGATCGCTTCCTGAAGAGCGACTTGATCAGACCTATCCCGACCCTGGGGGCGTTGGACCAGATGGACCCCGCATCCCAATCGAGGTCCTTCTTGTTCGCTATGGTGGAGTTCATCATACGGGTGCCCTCGTCCTTGGTCTCCCAGAGACGGGCCTCCCTCTCCTCCTTGTCCTCGATCAGCATGATCTCGTCGACCTGATGCATGAGGCTGCGGGCGAACTCGGTCCTCTCGCACCTGTCGTCCCTCATGGACTTGTCTATGCGCCCGGCCTCGAACTCCTTCTGGGCCAGCACGAGGGCCGCATCGTAGGACACCTCGGCCACATCGTCGCGGGTCATCCATTTGGTCTCGTAGGAGAGCACGTGCTTCCATGAGGGGTTGTCGAGGAGCTGCCTGTGCTCCTCCAAAGTACGGGCGCGAAGGGTGTATCCCCACTTGTCTGGCTCTTCGAAAATCCTGCTGCCGGGATCCACGAAGGGCGCGAAGGGAGCATTGTAGATGAACAGGCCGTCATCCTTGTTGACGGAACCCCAGAGCCTCTCCGAGGCCTCGACGCTGTACAGGGAGGACTCCCTGTCCTGATAGGGCAGCCCGTTCATGTAGAACAGGTCCAGCCTGCTGCAGCCGTTGCGGAAGGCCGCCGGGATCGTCTTCTCGATCGCCTCGTTGGTATATCCCTTGCCGAGGGCCATACGGACCTTCTCGTCATGGGAATCGGGCGAGAACTCTATGGACCATCCTCCCTCGAACGTGGAGTCCACCTTGCTGAAGTATTCGGGCGTGGCGCCGTTGAACAGCTCTATGACCACATGGTTCTTGATCCTCTGCTCCTTGCACGCCTCGAGGAAACGGTCCGCATACCCCATCCCCTGCTGCCTCAGGTCCCCCACGATGAAGATCGGGGTGTCCAGGTATGATTGGATGATCGCCATGTCCTCTGCGAGCCTCTCCGGGCTCCTGAAGGCCGGGGACTTCCTGCAGACGACCTTGCCGTTGGCATAATGGGAGCCTCCGCATTCCGCACAGTTGATCGAACATCCCCTGACCGTGAAGACCGACGTCAGCGGCAGCTTGTCCCATCCGTACCACGGAAGGGCACCGGAGATGTCCATGTTGCGCATGACGCACTTGATCATCGTCCCGTAGTCGAACCTGATCTCGTCCAGGGACGTCAGCGAATAGGTGACGCCGTTCTCGTGTATCCTCCCGTCGCGGTCCTTCCAGGTCAGGTTCGGGACCTCGGACAGGTCCCCTCCCTTCTCCAGGGCCTCCATCAGCTTGACCGTGGGGACCTCTGTGGTGTCCCCTCTCATGACCAGGTCGATCTCCGGGCGCTGTATCAGCTCCAGATGGAAATACGAGGACGTGAGCCCCCCGAACTCCACCAGTGAGTCCGGATGGTACTTCTTGACGATCTTGGCCAATTCGATGGCCCCGTGCGCATGGGGCATCCAATGAAGGTCTATGGCGAACACCTTGGCATCGAGGCTCTTGATCCTCTTCTCGACATCGAACCTGTCGCTGGCGAGCATCTGCACCGCGATGTTCACAATCCTTGTCCTGAACCCCGCCACCTCCAGATGTGAGGATATGGTCATGAACCCTATCGGATACATCTCGAATACGGGGGATGACGGGATCACATCGCTTACAGGTCCGTAGAATATGGGCTTCTTGCGGAAATCATACACCGACGGAGCGTGCATGAAAATTATGTCCGACCTCATCACTCAGACTCCGAAACGCCTCTGACGCTGCTGATACGTCCTGATGGCCCTCAGGAAATCTATGTATCTGAAACCGGGCCAGTAGACATCCGTGAAATACAGCTCGGAATAGGCCATCTGCCAGAGGAGGAAGTTCGATATCCTCATCTCGCCCGATGTGCGCAGGATGAGGTCCGGGTCGGGCACGTCCTTGGTGGAGATGTACGAGCCGATCAGGTCCTCGTCGATGTCGTCTATGTCGATGGTGCCTTCCTTCACGCCTGCGGCGATCTGACGGACGACGTTGGTGATATCCTGCCTACCGCCGTAGGCCACGGCCATGTTCAGTGTGAAATCCTTGTAGTCCTTGGTCCTCTCGATGGCATATTCGGCCGCCTTCAGGACGTTGTCGGGGAGCATCTCCTGGTCGCCGATGATCTTGATGGCCACATGGTGCTTGTGGACGTCCTCGTCCTCCGCGAAATCCATGAAGGACTTCGCCAGAAGCTCCATTATGTAATCGACCTCCTCCGGCTCCCTGTTGAAGTTCTCGGTGGAGAACGCATAGACTGTCAGATGGTGGATCCCCAGGTCCAGGCACCAGTGGACGACCTCGTCCAGCTTGTCCCTTCCTAGCTTGTGCCCTTCCATGGAGGGGGCATTGAGGACCTCCTTGGCATACCTGCGGTTGCCGTCCATTATGAACGCGATGTGCTGGGGGATCTCCGCTGACAGGACCTCCTTCTCCAGCTGCGCCTCGTAGGCGGAATACGCGGACTTCTTGACGATATTGGGCAACTCCATCCTATCACTCGAAATCTTGAGGGATGCCCGCGGCCTTCTCGCCCATGTCGAAGCATCCTATGGCCGCAACGGCCCCGATCACACCCTTGTTGCCACCGTTAAGGGAAATGATCTGCACCCCGTTCTCGCCCGCCACGCGTATCGCGTCCTCGGGCTTGTACAGGATGCTCTTGCAATCCCATCCGAACTTCTCCAGGGACTCCGGGATCTCCAGACCCTGGAAGATCGTCAGGGCGGCATCCTCGGAATATGACTCCTTGCGGATGAAATCCACCGCATACTCGATGAGCGCCGGGATCTCCGATTCCTTCACTGCGAAGGAAACGGCGGTGCCGCAGCAGTTGGTGGTCTTGTTGGGCGCATCCGGATTGAGCTGCACGATCTTGTGCTCCACGAACTTACCTATCGGGCACTGCATGCCCATCTTGAGGCCGGCGGCCCATGTGGCGCCCTTCTCCTTGGTGTCCGTGTCGTCGATGCCTATGACCACGCGGACCAGCTTGGGGGTGATGATGTCCACGTGCGCCGTATGGGCCCCGCCCATCTTGAAATCGTCGGGATATTCCGTGCGGAGGACGTCCGGGCAGGCGGGCAGACATGCGCCGATACCGACCGACGCTCCGGCCATACCGTACCATGTGGTGCGGACCTCGTCACCTTCTATCTTCACGGAGCTGATGCCCTGCGCGCCCAGCTGCTTGGATGCGGGCCCCAGCCTGATCTCGGCCTCGCCGACCTTTACGTTGGTCATCAGCGTCGTGGCCCTGAGATTGACGGATTCGATGATACCGCCGGTGCGGCGCCTGTTCACCAGGTCCCATTCCGCCGGCCCGACGGCCGAGCACGTCTCGATGATCTGGACCTTTCCATGAGCCTCGTCCACAAGGGTCAGGAAGCGCTTACAGAACATCCGTCCGCTCTTGGCCTGGACCTCTTCGGGGGTCAGTACTGTAACCAATCGATCACCAGACCCTCTCACTCCTCTTCCTCGGTCTCGTACTCGTCGGGATCGGCCACGAAGACCGCCTCGGGAGGCACGCTCCTGCACAGATATACCGTGCGTGCCGCCTTTCCGATATCGAAGCCCATATCCATGCAGATATCTGTGTCGACGCCGAGTATGATGGGATCGTCGGTATGGACCTTCCCGGCGCGCATCGCGTCCTGGAACGTCCTGGAGAGATGGACCATGGAGCGGTCCGTAGGCTGTATCCCGTTGTCGAGTATCCCCTGGACATCGTCCTCGTTGGTGGGGAAGAACAGCTCCTCGGGGATGTTCTCGCAGTCCAGCCTTATGTCGAGCTCGATGGTGTGGCCGTAAGTGGCCCTGATCTTGCCGCCGGATATGCTGTACCTGCCCTTCGGGTCCGTATCGACCAGGGCCTCGAGATGCCTGATCCTGAGCCAGTTCATGCGCGGGTTGAGATCCTTGATCTTGTCCAGCACGTCGCGTGTGGAGACGTAGCCCTGCGAATCCATCCTCAGGTTGTACTTGCCGTGCCTGAGGATACCCGCCAGGGTCCTGCCGATCTTCTCTACCTCGAAGTCCGACATGATGAACTTACCTTCCTCCCCGCAGTAGGGACAGCGCTCGTTACGGAAATATCCGTGCTCCTCGCATTCTCTTATCATTGTTTCACCCCTGAGGCCGCCTCAGCCGCCTTGACTGCGTTGGCCATGAGCATACAGATCGTCATCGGGCCCACTCCTCCGGGCACCGGGGATATGGCGGACACCTTGTCCTTGACGCCCTCGAAGTCCACATCCCCTACGAGCCTGCTGCCCTTGGGATGCGTCGGGTCGTCGACCCTGTTGGTCCCCACATCTATCACTACGGCCCCTTCCTTGACCATGTCGGCCGTTATGAAGTGGGGCTTGCCTATCGCGACTATCAGGATATCGGCCTGTCTCGTGATCGAGGGCAGGTCCTTCGTACGTGAGTGCACCACCGTGACGGTCGAATCCGCGCCTGCTCCCTTCTGGAGCATCATGGCGGCCATCGGCTTGCCCACGATGTTGCTGCGCCCGACGACCACGACATGCTTGCCGGACGTCTCGATGCCCGACCTGACCAGCATCTGCTGTACGCCTGCGGGCGTCGCCGGCAGGAATGTCGGATCCCCGATGAGGACACGGCCCACATTGCTGGGATGGAAGCAGTCCACATCCTTCCTCGGATCGATGGCATTGATGACCATGTCGGTATCCAGATGGGAAGGCAGGGGGAGCTGGACCAGGAACCCGTGGATGGATGAGTCGCGGTTGAGCTCGTCGACCTTGGCCATGAGCTGCTCCTGGGTGGTGTCGGCGGGCATGCGGACGGTCACGGACTTCATGCCGAGCTCCTCGCACATCTCCCCTTTCTTCCTGACATAGACCTGGGATGCAGGGTCATCCCCCACGAGAACGACGGCGAGTCCGGGCGTGACACCGGCAGACTTCAGGGCCACGATCCTGGCCCTCAATTCCTCATAGATCTCCGCTGAGACATCTTTACCTAGTATAAGCTTGGGCATGCTCTCACGATGGGCTTTCGATAATATGGGCCGTATATAATCGTGCGCATGCTAAAAAGAGGGGATCGGTGGCCGAAATCGAGGTAATAGCCGAAAACGGTCAGAAGCTCGCCGGCGCATATCATCTGTTCTGTCCCCACGCGCACCGCGCCGATGTGGTCGTAGAAGCCGAAATTGCAGTCTGTATCCGTGTAGAAGAACAACCCCGTCCTCCCCCTGGCCTTCGTCAGGGACTCGGCCTCCGCGATCAGCCTGCGCCCGAGACCCATCCCCTTCGTGCGGTCCGAAACTATCAGCAGACCGAGCTCCGCCCATTCCGGCCTCTTGTGGACGGCGGCGAACCTGTTGTAGATGTCGACAAGGACGCCGAGTTCCCGGAGGCAGCGGTCGGTTTCGGGATCGTCCCGGATCCTCTCGAAGCTCTCGGCCATTTCGCGGGAGAAATCCAGCACGTCATCTCCGGCCTCCCTGATCACCAGTATGCCCTCCGGACGCCCGTCCACGGTAAGCACCCTCTCCTCGTTGGCACCGTCCAGGCAATGGAAGAGGTAATACTCGGCCAGGTTCACACCGTTCCTCTGCGAATAGATGTAGAACTTCCATTCCCTGTCGAGCATCTCCGCGAGGGGCCTGTAATCCGACTCCCTGATCCTTCTGAGCTCTATCTCGGTCATGTGCCCTCCGTGATGACGGCCGGCCTGTATCCTGCGTCCATAGCGCCAGCGAGGACCTGTCTCACACCGTCCAGATTCTGTGCGATGTCATCGTGCGACATCAGGCCCGACTCCCTCCTTTCGACAATGTGCCAGGTATGCGTTGCAAGGACGATATCGCCATCTCCGCAGGAGCGGATCAGCCCTATGTAATCGGACGGGATCCTCCTCCCCTCGTGGAGCGGCCAAAGGTAGGCGGCGATGGTCTTTCCGGCCCCGTCCTTCCCCTTGGCGACAGGATGTTCCGTTATGCCCGATACGTCATAGGCGGGCGTCGTAGGGGAGGCATACACGGATGAATCGTGGCGGATCCCGAGCCTCTGCAGCTCGGCGTAGATCCGATCGTCCATGGACATGTACGGGGCACGGAAGCAGACCGGACGTGCGACGTTGTCGGACACCGCCCGATAACCTCTGTCCATCACAGATGCCAGGTCCGGGACCAGGGCCATGTCCTCGTGGTCGTAACCGTGGAAACCTATGCAATGGCCCGAGAGGACGGAACAGTCTATGACCTCGGACGTGCGGCCCTCCACGAAGAACGTGGCCTTGATGCCCATCTCGTCCAGCTGGTCCAGTAGCAGCGCCAGGCCCTTTTCTGCCGAGGAGAACCTCGGTGCGATGCCCTGGCCGCGGTCCAGGGATCCCGCTTCCGTCCTGCCTTCGACGGCGAAATTGACATCGCGGTCCAGATCGACCGTGAACAGCAGCCTGCGGGTCATATGGGCTTGACTTCCGTTACACGCTTGAGGAGCATGCCTTCGATGTCGAAGGGTCTGTTCGCCAGGGCCGATTCCTTAGCGCGCTGGAGCTTGGACTCGCTCTCGGCGTAGATCGTCATCAAGACATCGCCCTGCTCGACCCTCTGGCCCTTCTTCTTGTAGATCATAAGCCCAGCGCCCTTATCGGACGGGGCACCGGCCGCCTTCGCAACCATGACGATCTGCTTGTTGCCTATCGAATGGACGTATCCTGCATGGGACGCTAGCACATCGAAAGAGTACTTCCCGGGCTTGAGGTCCTCGGACTTCAGATCCGGTCTGCCGTTCTGGGCGACCACGATCTCCATGAACTTCTTATATGCGGCCCCCGAGTCCAGGATCTCCTTGGCCTTGACCGCGCCATTAGGGATGCCTGCCATCTCGAACAGGATCCCGGCGCACTCGACGGCCTTCTCCACCACGCTGGAGGGGTGCTTGGAACCCTCCAGGATGCTGATGCATTCCCTGGCCTCTAGATTCGGTCCCACCGCATTCCCTATGGGCTGGTCCGCGTAGGTGATGGCGCACTCGACATGCATACCGATCCTGTCGCCCAGGTCCATGAGGTCGCGAGCGTACGACTTCGCACTCTCCAGGGTCGGGACCTTGGTGCCCTGTCCGGTAGGTATGTCCACCAGAAGGTGCGTGGATCCCATGGCGACCTTCTTGCTCATGATCGAGGCCAGCATCTGCGCCCTGGGGTTGATGCCCAAGGGATGCTCGATCTTGATGACGAGGTCATCGACCGGGGCAAGGTTCATGGAGCCGCCCCATGAGAAGACGCCTCCGATGTCCTCGGCGATCGTCTTCAGCTGATTGGCATCCAGCTCCACGTCGCAGAACGTCTCCACGAAATCCGATGTACCGCATGCGCTGCTAATGGCACGGGACGATGTCTTGGGTATCATCAATCCTCCTGCAGCGACTATCGATATGACGATGGGTGTGATCTTGTTCCCGGGCACACCGCCCAGGCTATGGAAGTCGAACACCGGCTTCCTTGAGAAGGTGACGATGCTGCCCGTGTTGGCCATGGCCATTGTGAAGTCCGCGATCTCGTCTATATCCATCCCGTTGATGTATAGCGCGGTGAGCCATGCTGAGATCTCTATCCCGGAGAGCCTGTTCTCCAGGATATCCTCTACGATGGCGTTGATCTGCTCCTTTGACAGCCTCTCGCCGTCCATCTTCTTGCGGATGAAGTGGACCGAATCCGGTTTATGGGAATATTGGACGTTCACGGTCCCGTCCCTATAGGTGCCGACCTTCTCGAGCAGGGACGACGGGATCTTGATCGAACCATCTTCCACCACACCTACACCGTAAGATGCTACGGCCACTACGGTCTTATTGCCGGTTATGACGACGCGGTCCCCTTCCTTGACGCCCATCTGGGTGCTGTCCTTCTCGGACAGCAACACCGTGGACTCCGCCAGGACCACGTCCACCGGTATCGGCTTCAGCTTCATTTCGATCCCCACGTCTCAAGGGCGATCGCAAGCTCCTCATGGGTCTTGGCATACTCCTCCTTGGGGATTCCGAGGAAGGCGGCATCGACTGCCTGGCTCATACCCTTGGCGCCCGCCCTTACCCCTCCGGGGTGGCCTGCTACACCGCCTCCGGCCTGGATCTGCACATTGTTGCCGGCCTTCTTCACGATGGCCTCCACTATGCCGGGATACACCCCTCCGGAACAGACGGGCATGACAGTCTTGTAGGGCACATCGCTCCCGAGACATGCGGCAAGGTTGCTGTCCTCCTTGGAGCTGCCGGACATCTTACCGACCCCGAGGGTGCCTATGTGGAGGGCGTCGCCCCCACACATCCTCGTGAGCTTCGTCAGCGCGAGCATCGCCACCCCGTGGAGCGGGTCCTTGGTGAAGGCGCCATGCATCGTCCTGTGCACATGGATGGGGACCTTGATCGAGGGGTCCTCCGCCAGGGCCTGAACGGCCCCGAAGCCGCAGGTGATGACATCCACCATGAGCTCCCTGGCACCCCATCCCTGGACCTTCTCCGCGAGCTCGACTATCCTGTCCCCGCGGGTGCTGACGTTGATGGCATGCATCATCTTGTGACCTTCCGACTCCAGCCTGTCCAGGGCCTCGGCGACTGCGATCGTCCTGTCCTCGATGGGGCAGAAGGCCTGGTCGACAAGGGTCTCGTCATCCTTCGAGTTGGTGAGACCTCCCGATCCCGCCTCGTAGACGTATTCGGCGGTCTTCTTCGGGTTGAGGCCTATCTTGGGCTTGACTATGGTGCCTACAAGAGGCTTCTCCGGGCGGTCCAGCGCCTTCCTGATACCGTCGGCGCCGAATTTGGGGCCTTTGAACTGGTCCAGGATCTCCCTGGGGAAGGTGACGTCCTCGAGGCGGACGGCCTTGAGGGCGCCCAGCCCGAACAGGTTCCCGGCGATGACGCTCAGGATCTGCGGCACGGCCCCGACCTCTATGCTGAAGTCCTCGGTGGGGAATTCGACCGTTACGATGTCCCCGCTGATGTCTATGACCCTCGCGCCGAGCGTGCTGAAGACCTCGCTGTCGAGGGTGGAGATGCCTGTCCACGTCCCTGTGGACTGCTCGGCGGCGATCGCCTCCGCGGCCTTCTCCATGGGAAGGTCCGTTGTCACACGGTATTTGCAGACTACGTACTTGTCCGGGTCCACCGGCTCTCCTAGATGCAGATACGAATCCATTCCTATCACTCCTTAAGCAAATCTGTTCCGAATTTCCTCTCCATTATGTCGTAGACCGAGCCCGGGGATATCAGGCCCAGCTCGGTGATTATCCCGTCGATGTACTGCGATGGCGTCACGTCGAAGACAGGATTGAACACCTTCACGGAATCGGGTATCTCTCCCGGCCTGACGACCTCCGAGACCTCGCGCTCCTCGATCTTCACCATGTCCCCCGACAGCGTCAGGGGTGAGAACTTGTAGGTCTCGCTGCACACATAGAACTGCACCCTGGCCTCTTTAGCCGCCAGGGCAAGCTGGGATGTGCCGATCTTGTTTATCAGCGCTCCGTGGGAGGTGATCGTATCGGCCCCCACGAAGACCTTGTCGACCTTCTTCATCACGAGGCGCACGGCGCTGTCGATGATCAGCGTCGTGTCGATCCCCTCCTTGGCGAGGTCGTTGACCGTCAGGATGCCCTGCCTCCAGGGACGGGACTCCGTTGCGAATACCTTGATGTCCTTCCCCTGCCTGTGGGCCTCTGCGATGACCCCTATGGCAACGCTGCTGTTGCAATGGGTCATTATCGTGTCCCCGTCCTCGATCCTCTTGGCGCCGATGCGGGCGATGTGCTCCACTGCCGCACCGGACTCTTCTATGAATCTTTCAGAATTGGCGATCAGGAGCTCCCTCGCATCCTGGACGTCATCGATGGCCGCGACCCCTTTGATGGAGGCCTGCACGCCGTTCCACAGCGATACCGCTGTGGGCCTGGAATCCAGCAGGACCCGGACCGCCTCGTCCAGATCCTTCCTGAACTGTGCCGTGTCCCTGCCTTCGTAAGCTCTGGCGAAATCGCCGATGGCGGCCGCTCCCGCACGGGCGATCCTGCCCGCTCCGCGTATCTTCATATCACGAATATCCTGGGCAGTCGTCATGACATTCTGGTCCATGGTTGGGTATCAGGAACTGACGTTAATAAGATTGATGCTGGATGACTGTTGGCACATATCATCCTGCTTTCAACGATGGCCGACACACAGGATAGGGGATCGCCCGTCGAGCACCGTCTCGCGGACCACCCTGCGGGCCTCCTCCAGGCCGAAGGAGAGGTATGTGGCCGCTATGAGCGCCTCGAAACAATCCGCACGCATATTCTCCTCGACCAGCTTCCTGCCACCCTTCAAATGGCCGTTCCCGACCCTCATCACCGAGTCTATGTCCACGCCCTTGTCCATGATGCGCTGGGATAGCATACGGTTGGCGACCTTGTCCTGCTTGTAATCGGTCATCGGGCCCTCGCTGATGGTCGTGTCCAGGTAGATGTGCTCGCAGACCAGGAATTCCAGGATGGCGTCCCCGAGGAACTCCAGACGCTCGTAGGACGGGACCAGCCTCGGCGGGTCCGCATCCGCGGCCTCGTTGGAATAGCTGTCATGGGTCAGTGCGGTACAGAACAGCGCCAGCTTGTCCTCGGGAACCTTGCGGAAGCAGAACGGTGTCCTGGCAAGGAACTCGCGCACGCTCATCTCGAAATCTGACTCCATGTGGCTGCGAAGACCGTTACCATATAAAAGACAAACAATCGGACCGCACGTTTTAGTAACAGTGAGTGCATGGGCGGGACATGCCCGCCAAAAAGCGCGTGAGAATGAGAGGAGTCAAGCACACATCCAAGAAATTGGAAGAGGACCTCTTGGAACGCTCCAGGACTCTAGCCGACAATCCCGGCCTGCTCAGACCCCAGTGCGCGGGAAACTGCAGGAAATGCCATTTCGACAAGACGTTCAAGAGCATCGACTCCCTGCAGAAGATCAAGAACAACCCTGACGCCCTGGTAAAGGAGGCCAGCAAGATGTTCAATGACGACATCACCAAGGCCTATGCGGGAACTATCTCCCTGGCGGCCGCCGGTTCTGTGCCGCTGCTCGCAAGTGCGAGGCTCGGCGAGGACACCGTCTCGTATGCCGTCAGAGGCAGCGTCGGAGCGGACAAGCTCATCGGATGCCAGTACTACACCGATCCCCAGAAGAGGCTGCTGCTCTACAACCAGTTCATCAGGAAGAACGACCTCTACCTCTATTCCTTCGAGGACACGATGGTCTGTTCGAACAAGTTCAACATGCCCGAGGACTATCTCTACGACACCTTCTGGGAGACACCCTACGAATTCCCCGATGACGGCATCGACTGCGGCCACGAGGCCTCCGCGGTGCTGGAGATCGAGATCAAATCCCTCGGGGAGACCATAAGGATCTGCGAGAACTGCGCCAGGAACGTCTCCACGTTGCAGTTCCTGATGTCCAGGATATCCGGTAACGATCCGCTCAAGGACATCACCGTCCGCGTAAGGCACAAGTACCATGCCGAGGGCGAGAAGGACTACGAGGAGATATCTGCGGACAGAATGAAGGATTACATGTTCGGGAAGGTCACGGATACGTCGATCATCGGCGAGATCAAGAGGTCGAAGCTCGGCACCCTCAGGGACAACGCCGTCGCGACCTACATCCTGGGCACGCAGAACTACGGATCATCCCTGGAGAACTTCCTGTCGAACATCGACGGGGACCCCAAGATCAAGGAGGCTCTGTCCAGGTTCCTCGCGGAGAACCCCAGGACCGTCATCATCAAGAACCCGAAGCTCACCGATCTCCTGTTCGCCCTCTGGGAGGCAGATTCCGAGGACATCATCAGGGCATATACCGACGATGCCACGGCCGACAAGCTGGGCGACCAGTCGAAGACCCATCCGATCCAAGCACTGGAGATGGCGCACAACGTCTTCATCTCCGCATCCGTCGTGGACTCCCTGCCAACGTTCAAGAAGCCTGGCCCGATCACGACGATAGCGGACAACCTGGCCAAATCGGCAAAGGTCGGAGGGGAGGCCATGGTTCTCAGGTCGATCCAGAACACCAGCCTCAAGAACAACAAATCCCGCAGCCTCGCCGCGGCCTTCGTGATGGCCGTCGGGTGCGACGAGATCCCCATAAAGCTCAGCCAGGAGGAGAAGGACTTCGCGGATTACCTTGTGCCCTTCGCAAAGTCGGTCATAGCGGCCAACGGCGACAAGTACAGAGATGCGATGAACACCCTGCTCACTGCTTCCGGATCTGGCGAGAAGGTCTGATCCGGACATCGGCGACATAATGGGATACCGAGGGTGCATAGGACTTCACCTCGTGTATCCTCAGTATCTCATAGCCGTCCCTGCCGCAGGCGTCGTCGAACACCGATTCTATCCTATTGCGGTATTCGTTCACATAGAATGTGTCATGATAATGGATTATCCCGCCCGGACGTATCATGGACAGCGCCTTGGGGACGAAATGCGAAGTGGTCTGCACATACCCCATGAGGATGCGGTCCGCGAAGTGCGTTCCCAGAAGATGGCGGTTGTCCGACAGGATAGGGATGACGATGTCCGACAGACCGTTGTCCGCTATGTTCCTGCATAGGAACCGGTAGGATTCGGGATTCTTCTCGCATGCGAAGACGCGCCTCGCCCCGGAGTACTTCGCCAGGGGCAGGGTGAAATAGCCTATGCCCGCGAACATGTCCACCACGGTCTCCCCGGTGCAATCCAGCTTCCGCATGCGCATCCTCTCGTCCGTATTGCCGGAGGCGAACATGACCTTGGTGACGTCGAAACCGTACCTGATCCCGTTCTCCAGACGTACGGATTCCGTGTCTGTGCCGTAGATGAGCTCCATGCTAGGCTGCCTGAACTCCCCCGATACGCCCCTGATGTCCGCACATACGGTCTTGGCGTTCAGCACCTCGGCGTAGGTCCTACCGATGAGTTCCTTGTACGGCATGCAGCGCGGATCCATCCTGACTATGACGATGTCGCCGACATACTCCCATTTCTCCGGGACGATGCCGTCCAATTCGGGATGTCCGGCGAGGATGTCATGGATCCTCTCCTGGGGACTGCGGCGGTCCAAGGTATGGGCCTCTCCCTCGACCGTGTCCAGGCCCATCGCCCTGACATCGGGGATGTGCTCCGGCAATATGGGCACATAGCGATAGCTGACGTCCTTCCCTATCTTGGCATGCAGGTCCACGAAATCCTTGGACATCAGATCGCGGATGACAGGACCCGCTTCCGCAGAGGGAAGCTTCGCGAACGTCACCCTCTTCATCTAATGGACCTCAAAAGGAGCGGGATAGCGAACAGGACGGCGCTGGGCTTGTAAAGGATCTTCTTCAGGACGGAGCCCGGATGGTCGATGTCTATGTCGGCGAGGACCTCCTGGAGATTGTTCTTCTTGGCGTAGTCGTAGATCTTGTTGAAATCCATGTCGGAGAGGTTCCTGTATCTCTTCCTCAGGGAATAGGCGTGATCGAGCTCCCTTCCCATCTCGCCCTTCCAGGCCTTCTCGTACTCGATGAGGTCCCTGCTGTTGAGGGAATCGCTATCCAGACCTGTGGAGAGGGTCTTGATGAGGTGCTTGTTGGCGGTGAAGGCCGGATAGAGTCCGCCTCCGGACACCGGCTTCACGAATCCCGCGGCATCTCCTGCCAGGAGACATCTGTCGCCGTAAGTGATAGGGCGTCCGCCGATGGGGATCTTCCCCGAGAACACCCTGATGATCCTGTCCTCGACCCCCATCTTGATGAGAAGGTCGGAAAGGTATTCGGACGGAGGGTTAGCCGCCCATGTGGTGCACAGGCCGATACGGGTCATGTCGCCGCAGGGTATGGCCCAGCCGAAGAATCCGGGTGCAACGTTGTTGCCGATGAACAGCTTGAAGATGCTCTGGTCGTCCAAAGTGTATCTGATGTCCGCCTGTATCCCGCGGACGTACTCCTTGGCACGGTTGTCCCCCAAGGACATGGCCACAGCGGAACCCACGCCGTCAGCGCCGACGATGGCCTTGGCCCTGTATGTCCCCGTGGTGGACTCCACGAGGACGCTGGATTCGACCGAGTGGGATTTGTACTTGTCCAGGAACGAATACTGGGCACCTGCGTTCATGGCGGCCTCCGCCATGCGGATGTCCAAATCGATACGGTCGACGATCTTGCCCTTGGGATTGTCCGAACGGATCTCGAGGGATTTCCCGTTGGGGAATATCACCTCGGCACCATAGAGCGTGTTGAGGATATCAGGCCTGACACCCGACATCGATATGGTCTCATCGGTGATCAGGCCTGTGCAGTGCTGCGGCTGTCCAGGAGTACGATGGTCCTCCAGGACCAACACGTCATAGTCGCGCCTTGCCAACTCCCTAGCAGCGAGATTTCCCGCAGGACCTCCGCCGACCACGATAACGTCGTGCATCGGCCCTCAGTTCTTGTTCGATTTCTCGTAATCCGCGATGAACTTCTGAATGCCTTCGTCGGTCTTGGGGTGGCTCACCATCTTCTTGAGCGTGTCGTAGGGGATGGTGGCAATGTCGCATCCGTCGAGAGCGGCCTCGAGGACATGGGTAGGACCGCGGATGGACGCGGCGATGACCTCGGTCTCGTAGCCATAGTTCTGAAGGATGACCATGATCTGGCTGACAAGGTCCCCTCCGAACTGCCCGATGTCGTCCAGACGTCCGACGAACGGAGAGACGAATGCGGCTCCGGCCTTTGCGGCGAGAAGGGCCTGCAGGGGCGAGAAGATGAGTGTGACATTGACCTTGATCTCTTCGGACGAGAGGATCTTGGTGGCTTTGAGGGTCTCCACGCACATGGGGAGCTTGACGTTGATGTTAGGGTGGATGCTGGCGAGCTCGCGGCCCTCCTTGACCATCTCGTCGCAGGTCATGGACATCGCCTCTGCGGAGATGGGTCCGTCCACGATCTCCGCGATCTGCTTGACGCGGGTCCTGACGTCGACACCCTCCTTCGCGATGAGACTGGGGTTCGTGGTAACTCCGTCCAGGATACCCCAGCTGTTTATCTCCTTGATCATGTCCAGATTCGCTGTGTCTATGAAGATCTTCATCTTATCCCTTCCTTGAAATCGATTTTTTAGCCGCTTCGTATATGTCGGCGGTTGAGAGTCCGTATTTCACCATCAGGTCCTCAGGCTTTCCGGATTCCCCGAAGGTGTCCCTGGTACCTATCCTCTCCAGAGGTACGCACTTGGAATCGCACAGGGCCTCCGCAACGGCGGAACCCAATCCGCCGAGGATGCTGTGCTCCTCCGCAGTGACGCAGCATCCGGTCTTCTCGACCGACCTGAACAGGGTATCCGTGTCCAAAGGCTTGATCGTCGACATGTTGACGACCTCCGCGCTGATGCCGTCGGCCTTGAGCTGCTCGGCCGCCTCGAGGCAGGATGAGACCATCTGCCCGCAGCCTATTATGGTCACGTCAGTGCCCTCTACGAGGACGGATGCCTTTCCGATCTCGAATCTCACATCCGAAGGCAGTATGGTGGGGAAGTCCGCACGGCCCATCCTCATGTATGCGGGCCCGTCGTACTCCGCCAGCGCCCTGGTGGCGGCATATGCCTCATATGCATCCGCAGGGGCCACGACGACCATGTTCGGAAGAGCGCGCATGATCGCCATGTCTTCCAGGGCCTGATGGGATGCTCCGTCCTCGCCCACGCTGATACCGCAGTGGGTCGCGACGATCTTCACATTGAGCTTCGGATACGCCACGCCGAGCCTGATCTGCTCCCAGCATCTGCCGGTGGCGAACACTCCGAAAGTCGAGACGAACACGATCTTGCCGGACGCTGCAAGGCCTGATGCGATCCCAATCATGTTCTGCTCCGCGATACCGACCTCCACGAACCTCTCCGGACAGACCTTCTGGAACTCGGAGGTCTTCGTGGATCCGGCCAGATCCGCGTCCATGACGACGACGTTGGGCTTCTCTGTCGCGAGCTCGGCAAGGGCCTTGCCGTAATAGTTACGCTGCGCAAGCTTCTCTCCGGTCATTGGATCACCGCCTTGAGCTCTTCCACGGCCTTCGCGTACTCGTCATCCTTGCATGCCCTTCCGTGGAAGCCGACGTTATTCTCCATGAACGATACTCCCTTCCCTTTGACGGTCTTCATGATGATGACGGTGGGCCTGGACTTGGCGTTCGCGGCCTTCTCGAGGGCCTCGACGACCTGGCGCATGTTGTGGCCGTCTATGATGATGACATTCCAGCCGAAGGCCTTCCACTTCTCGGGCAAGGGCTCCAGCCCTACTGCGTCCTCCGTGTCGCCGGTGATCTGCAGCCTGTTGCGGTCGACGATGGCTATGAGGTTGGTAAGCCCGGCCTGGCGGGCGAACATCGCCGCCTCCCAGTTCTGGCCTTCCTGCAACTCTCCGTCGCCGAGCATGCATATGGTCTTGTAATCCTTCCCGTCCATCTTTCCGGCCAACGCGATACCGCAGGCCATGCTGAGTCCCTGTCCGAGGGATCCGGTGGACATCTCCACTCCGGGTACCTTCCCGCGCACGGGGTGCCCCTGGAGCATGGACCCGACCTGCCTGAGGGATAAAAGGTCGTCCACTGGGAAGTATCCCGCCTCGGCCAGCGCCGCATACAGGACTGGGGCGACGTGCCCCTTGGACAGTACGAACCTGTCCCTGTCCTCCCACTGGGGGTTGGATGGGTCGTGCCTCATGAAATTGAAGTAGAGCGCAGCCATCATGTCCGCGGCGGACAGAGAGCCTCCGGGATGTCCGGAACGAGCCGCGTATGTCATCTCTATGACATGCAGCCTGAGCTTGTTGGCCATGTTCTCCAGTTCAGGTACGGATAGTTTGGCCGTCATGTGATCACTCGCTCTCGATCCTTGGAGCAAGGAGGTAGTCCACCTTTACAGCTCCGTCTGCCAGCGTAAAGATGAATTTCACTGGATAGTCGTTGTCAAGCTCGATATTGACCTTGGTTCCAGAGGGGATCGCCTTGATGATGTTTGCAAGATAATCAGGCGGGAACATGCTGCACACGTCCGTATCCGTCTCGATGCTAGCAGAAGACGCGTCCAGCTTGAGGCTAACAGAGTCGGTGTCGCCCTCGCAGGACAGCTCGAAGAACTCCGGCCCGGCCTTCAAGGTGATATGGTCCGAGATGGACTCGACCGCACGGATACCCTTCTGCAGCTCTTCGATGGGGACCACTATGGATG
>Ga0310786_10000260_pt1 | contig 88447 bp, 71 predicted proteins | sample AusTroGonzalo_MG_FD_203881 | JGI IMG/M metagenome (GOLD analysis project Ga0310786, IMG submission 203881) | Bovine rumen microbial communities from tropical cattle in Woodstock, Queensland, Australia - Gonzalo_03 (v2) (version 2) | ecosystem: Host-associated > Mammals > Digestive system >... | reverse complement strand
TGATTGCGTTTGTCAAGTTCTGCAAATTGAAAAGTCAGATATTTCAGTTACTCTCCCTGGTTGATTAGTTGCTCGACCGAGTTACTCACAGTCGGCTCCCCGACTCCGACGAGTTGGATGACCCATTCTCGTCGGGTCGCCGCCAAACTTCAAAAAGTCTTGGCAAACAAGTTTGCCGCCGTTTTTCGTTTGCCGTCTCATCGCGCGCAAAGACACGGTGTCCGGTCTTTGCGGCGATTGCGTTGTGCTCCTCGGCTTCGCCTGCAGTGCTCACGCACACCGCTTTGCGGTGTCTGGGTCCGGTCACCATTTTTGTTGCGGCTCGTTAATATTCAATGACTTACATAAATTTTCATACCCAGTTTTTGAGACGGAAACGCCGAAAAAAGCCGGGTTTTTTCGTTCTCCGGCTTCTCCATGTGAACTCAGAGAAAGAGAGATCCTCTCGAGAGAATGGGCAAAATTCTCCGTTTCGCGAATTTCGGGGACACGGGAATTTTGAGGGAGAAATCAAGAGAACGGTGTGTCCCCGATTCTCCGAACGGAGAAAAATGCGCCCTATTATTCGCCAAATCCGAACTTCCCGTGTCCCAATTTCGGATTTGTAGAAAAATCCTATCGTCTAACGAAAATCCGCACCTTGATTTTCTGTAATGGGGGCACTATATTTCCACACGGCTGATTTCGTTAAATTCGATTGACAGTTAATTCATTTAGACGATGGTGAAGTAACCACATGTTCGAGCAGACATTCAAAAATATCGACAACGCTCTGCGTCGTGACGACGGCTGCGGCAGCGAATTGGATTACGTGGAACAATCCAGCTGGATACTTTTCCTCAAATACCTCGACGATTTGGAAGAGACCCGGCAGATGAAGGAGGAACTGAACGGCAAAACATACACGCGGATCATCGCCGAGAATTTCCGTTGGTCTACTTGGGCGGCGCCGAAGGACGCCGACGGCAATCCCGACCACCACAACGCAATGACCGGCGACGATTTGATGTCGTTCGTACACGACGAACTGTTTCCGTACCTGAAATCGTTCAAGGATCAGGCGGAATCGGCGCAGACCATCCAGTACAAGATCGGCGAGATCTTCGGCGAGATCCACTGCAAGATCGACTCCGGCTATGTTTTGCGGGACGTGCTTTGGGCGGTGGACAGCCTGAAATTCCAGACCAGCGCCGAAAAGCACGAAATGAGCCACCTCTACGAAAGCCGCATCAACAAGATGGGTAATGCCGGACGCAACGGCGGCGAATATTACACACCGCGCCCGTTGATTCGCAGTATCGTGCGCATGGTGAATCCCGAACTCGGCAAGACCGTCTATGACGGGGCGTGCGGTTCCGCCGGGTTCCTCTGCGAAGCGTTCACGTTCCTGCTGGCGAAGGCGGGCGAAGATTTCCGGGCGCGGGAAGCGCTGCAGCACGGCGTTTTCTTCGGCAAGGAAAAGAAGGTGCTGCCTTACATCATCGGCACGATGAACATGATCCTGCACGGAGTGGAAGCTCCGAACATACTGCACACCAACACCCTCAAGGAAAACCTCGCCGATGTGCAGGAAAGCGACAAATACCATTACATTCTCGCCAATCCTCCGTTCGGCGGTTTGGAACGGGATGAAGTCAAGCAAAATTTCTTTTTGAAGAGCGGCGAAACCGCCTATCTCTTTTTGCAACACTTCATCAAACACCTGAAGGCGGGCGGCAAAGCCGGGATCGTCATCAAGAATACGTTTTTGAGCAACGGCGACGCCATCGCATTGCGCCGGGAACTTTTGGAAGACTGCAATCTCTACGCCGTGCTTGATTTGCCGCAGAAGGTCTTTTCCGCCGGCGTCAAGACCGTGGTGCTCTTCTTCGAAAAGGGTGTGCCGACGGAAAAGATCTGGTACTATCAACTGAATCTCGACCGCAATCTGGGCAAGACCAACCCGCTGAACGAAAACGACCTCGCCGACTTCGAGAAACTTTTCGCCGACAAAGCGGACAGCCCCAATTCGTGGAGCGTGGACGTGAACTCGCTCGACCCCCAAACGCTCGACCTCTCGGTCAAAAACCCGAATCAGAAGGAAGCGCCACCCGTGCGTACCCCTGCCGAGATCATCGCGGATATGAAATCGCTGGAACAGGAAAATCTGACACTGCTTGCAGAGATCGAAGCGCTGGTGCAGAAATGATTTACGCAAACATTGTTTCAACCATCGCTCTAGGGGCTGCCATTGGTTCGTTGATATGGCAGGTCTATACTTGGCTGCACCGAAAAAAGCGTGAAGAAACGCCGATGTTGCGGGTCTTTATTCTGCGCGAAGAGACACACGACCATTTTGGAAAGATACAAAGTAATTTTTACTTTGTCATTCAAAATGTCGGATCGTGTGGGATCACGGTTTTGGATTGTAAAATAAACGATTTTCCGATATACCAAAGCGAGGCATTTGAGAATGCCAAGACAAATATTATCGGCGCAAAAATTGAACCCAAGAATTCGGTGCGATGCATGTGGATTTGGGAACTTGACCACAGAATAGGGCTTGGAGCCAATGTAAAATTGTCTTACAAGTCGGATTCCGGGAAAACTTTTGAAAAAGATTATACTCTCAGCGAGGGACAGGAATGAAATCTTCCTGGTCTGTTAGAAAATTGGGTGATGCCTGCGAAATTCGGCATGGTGCGAATCAGAAAAGTGTTGAAAACCCTAATGGTCGCTACCCCATTTATGGCAGCGGTGGACCTATAGGTTTTGCAAATGAGCATCGATGTCCCGCGCACACGGTTTTAATTGGACGCAAGGGAACTTTGAACAAACCAATTTTGGTTCAAACTCCTTGTTGGAATATTGACACTGCTTACGGCTTGATCCCGAAGGAAATATTACACCCCTCATATCTGTTTTATTTTTGTCTCAATACAGACTTTACAACTTTGGATTCGTCTTCCGGTCGTCCAAGTACCAAAGCTTCAAGCATTGCCAAGATTTCTATCCCAGTTCCACCGCTTCCAGAACAGCGACGGATTGTCGGGATACTGGATGCAGCGTTCGAGAAAATCGACGCGGTGCAACGCAATGCAGAGCGAAATCTTGCAAACGCGAAGGAGCTTTTTCAGCGTGTCCTCGATGAAGAAATGACTCCGAAAGATGGGTGGGGCGAGGTTCTGCTAGCAGAGATTTGTAATTTTTTTGGCAGGGGTCGCTCTAAACATCGTCCGCGAAATGACAAATCTTTGTATGGCGGCAATTATCCTTTCATACAAACAGGGGATATTCGACAAGCCAACCATATCATAACTAGCTATACCCAAACCTACAACCAAAAAGGTCTTGAACAGAGTAAATTGTGGCCTCAAGGAACCCTATGCATCACAATTGCCGCCAATATAGCAGAAACGGCAATTCTGGGGTTTGATGCATGTTTCCCTGATAGCGTTATTGGTTGCGTTGTAGATGACAAAAGAGCATCTGTTGATTTTTTAGAGTTTCTGCTTCAACATTTTAAACATTCGTTAAAGGCTGCAGGAAAGGGAAGCGCCCAAGACAATATTAATTTAGGGACGTTTGAAAAACACAGATTCCCAATTCCTTATGAAAAAATAGAACAAGATAGAATAGTCGGCAAATTGAATTATTTTCTTGAGTCATGCATTCGTCTTGAAGTTGAATATAATGCGATTAGTAAGCACTGTGCCGAACTCAAACAACAGATATTGACCCAAGCCTTTAACGGAGAGCTGTGACGATGAACGAGGAACAGACCAAACTGGAAAAGATCACTCCGGCGCTCCAACGGGCGGGATGGGGTTCGGTGCCCGGCAGCCGGATTTTGATGGAGCAGAGCGCCTATACCATCGCCCCCGGCCGCGTCGGCAAGGTCCGCGGCAAGCCGAAGAAGATCGACTATCTTCTGACCTACCGCGGGCAGAAGCTCGCCATCGTCGAGGCGAAGAGCGACGAAAAGGATGTCTCGGAAGGCGTGGAGCAGGCGAAAGAATACGCAGCCATGATGCAGATCCGCTACACCTACAGCACCAACGGCGACGAGATCTATTTCATGGACATGGGGCTCGGCAAGGACCACGAAGGCGCCGCCGAGTCCTTCGTCGATCACTTCCCGACTCCGGACGAGCTTTGGGCGTGGACATTCCCCGTCGAAAACCTCTGGCGGGACCGCTTCAACAATGAACCATTCTGGACCAATCCGGTCAAAGCCCCCCGCTACTATCAGGAGATCGCCGCCAACCGCGTGCTCGAAGCCGTCGCAGACAAAAAGCGCCGAATGCTGCTCACCCTCGCCACCGGGACGGGCAAGACCTTCATTGCCTTCGAGATCGCCTGGAAGCTCTTCAAGACCAAATGGAATTTGAAAGCCGCGGACGACGTTTCGCAATGCCGTCTGCCGCGCATCCTGTTCCTGACCGACCGAAACAACCTCGCCAATCAGGCGTTCAACGATTTCGGCGGTTTTCAGGACGACGCCCTCTGCCGCATCACCCCGGAAGGGATAAAAAAGCAGGGTAAGATCGTCCCCAAGGGCGCAAGCATCTACTTCACGATCTTCCAGACATTCATGAGCGGCGAGACGCCCTATTACAAGCAGTACGAGCCGGATTTCTTCGACTTCATCATTATCGACGAGTGTCACCGCGGCGGCGCCAACGACGAGAGCGAATGGCGCGAGATACTGACCTATTTCGCGCCGGCGTATCAGCTCGGCATGACCGCTACTCCGAAGCGCAAGATCAACGCCGACACCTACCGCTATTTCGGCGAACCGCTTTACCAGTATTCGCTGAAGCAGGGAATCGAGGACGGCTATCTGACCCCTTACCGCGTCCGGATCGGCAAGACTCCCATCGACGAATACAAATATGAGCCCGACGACATCATCGTTTCCGGCAAGGAAGAGTTGGATAAGGGTAAAACCTACGTCGAGCAGGACTTTTATCACGGCAGGATCAAGATCAAGGAGCGCGATGAACTGCGGATCAAAGAACTGTTGGAACAAATCGGTCCGGAGGAAAAGACCATCGTTTTCTGTGCCACCCAGAACCACGCGAAGCAGATCCGGGATGTCATCAACCGGATGTCCAAGAAAAAGCATCCTTTTTATTGTGTGCGCGTAACGGCTGACGATGGCGCCAAAGGGGAAGAACAACTCAAAAAGTTTCAGCAGAACGATAAATTGATCCCGACCGTGTTGACCACTTCGCAGAAACTTTCGACAGGAGTGGATGCCCGCAACGTCCGGAATATCGTACTTCTGCGACCGGTCACTTCCATTATCGAGTTCAAGCAGATCATCGGGCGGGGGACCCGTTTATTTGACGACAAGTATTTCTTCACGATATATGATTTCGTGAACGCCAGTTCGCACTTCGCCGATCCCGATTGGGACGGTCAGCCGGTTTGCCCGAAGTGCGGCAACGATCCGTGTACCTGCGGACCTACTCCGCCGCCTCCGGTATGTCCGAAGTGCGGACAAAGACCGTGTGTCTGCGAAAGACCCAAACCACTCCCGTGCTCCGTCTGCGGAAATCTGCCGTGTACATGCTCGAAGAAAAAGACGATCGAGATCAAACTCTCCGCCAAGCGCAAACGGGAAATATCCGTTGCATGGGAAGAAAAATTCATGTTCGACGGTAATTTGATCGGCGTCGCTGACTTCATTCAGCACCTTTATGGTAAACTGGGGGAATATTGCGGTTCCGAAGCTGAATTGCGCGAGAAATGGTCCAAACCGGACAGCCGGGCGGAGTTTCTGCAAAAGTTGGCCGAGGCGGGTTTCGAGATGGATAAGCTGAAGCGTCTTCAAGCGTTGGTCTCCGCAGAAAAATGCGACCTGCTGGATGTGCTGGAATATGTCGCCTATGCCCTCGAAATGCACGAACGCGCCGAACGAGCCGCCAACGCACAACAGATTATCACCGCCACTTATACCCCGGCACAGCAGAACTTCCTCACATTCGTTTTGACGCAGTATGTCGATTACGGCATCGACGCTCTAAACTCCGACAAGCTCGGCAGTCTGCTGGAAACCAAATACGGCTCGGTTCAGGACGGCGTCCGTCAACTCGGCTCAATCCCGACCATTCGCAACGCCTTTATAGATTTCCAGCGGCATTTATATAGCGCTTGCTAAGCTGCCTCGCCCCCGGTTGGCGGATAGCGGTCGTCAGTGGAGAATGCAAAAATTCGGAAGATACGGGAATGTTTTAAGGTTGTGAAATAATGCTGGAAGTTAAAATCAACTTGTTTGCCGATTTTCAAGAAATATTCCAAAACTGGGCGCGTAATAATATAGCTTCTGGAGTGTTGGGAATTAAGTATGTCGGGAGACAGAAAGATAAGATAGAGCCATGGTTGCAGGAAGCCTCTTTTGGTGCGGTAATGGAATATTTGCACCAAATAATCATACCTATACCAAGGAACATACATATCTGTAAAAAATTTATTGCCTCCGGTGAAAATCAACGAGATGTTGAAACGATATTGCAAATTGCCAGAGATGGTGGCGACCTCATGCAATACTTAGGAAGCGGCATTCGTAAACTTGATGCGCCGGATGCGTTACTTAATCTTTGGGGAATTGTTCATTTCCATATGAAGCCCCATGGGAAGAGAGAAGCGAAAAACGATAATTGTCTTCTCTTTGCATACGTCACAGATAAAGATTTTTATGTCCTTGGGTTGGGCGGCCACAAAGACCTATATGAAACTCGCTTCATTAAAATTTTACAAAGCGAGTTTCCCGAAGCGCTGGCCGGATATCTCGTTAGTGAAAAGCCTGTTGTTGACATAGACTCTGCAGAATATGAAAAATTGCGTAAATGCAATGTAAATGCAATTGTATCGATTAACGGCTGTAGCTATTGTAGTCCCGGAGGTGGTGTACTTTCTAATGGCAAGAGTGCTAAATCCTATTGTGAAATGGCAATGCCGTTACGTTGCCGTCTTGACAGCGCGAGCAAAGATCTGGAGCAGTGGTTTCTAAACGGACTTGAAAAACTTTCGAGTGGACGTGTGGCGAAAATTGCGATAAACAGAGTAAATTTGAAACTGGTGAAGTTTCAAGATGATGAAATTCTTGTTAGTTGCCCAGAACTGGGATTAATAATTTCATACAGAGATGGAACACGGGAAATGGCCATTGTGTATGAAAAAGCGGAGAATGGGGAGTGAAGAGGGGGCAAATTCTCCGGTTCGATTCATGTGTCCGCGGAGAATGTCGGCGCAGCGGGTTGCGGAGGGGAGTTTTTCAGTGTATAGTATGACCGTCCATCAAAAATACTGCGGCGGCGCCGCGAAAGGGATCCGTATCATGAAGAAACTGTTTTTTCTGTTTGCACTGTCGTTCTTCACTCTGATCGCGGCGGCGGAGGACCCGAACGCCTACCGGGTGCTCGTGCTCGGCGACGTTCACTACGACCGGACGGATCTGCACACCGATCCCGACCTCGCCAAGAAGCGCAACCTCGCGATGTGGAAGAGGGCGACTCCCGCCCTGCTCGCCTACGCGGGGGAGCTCGCCAAAACCGAATCCGCGGCGTTCGTCATCCAGCTGGGCGACCTCACCCAGGGCTACGCCGGGACGCCCGAACTCCAGCGGCAGATGCTGACCGAAGGCGTTGCGGCAGTCAAAAAATATTTCCCGGAAACTCCGCTGCTGATCGTCCGGGGCAACCACGACGTGAGCGTCCTCAAGGGTACGAATGACGACCGTTCCCCCGCCGACGCGGTGCTGATCCCCGCGACCCCCGATATGCCGGGATTGAAGAAGTCGGCAAAGAACGGCAACTACTCCGTGCGCAAGGGCAGGGATCTTTTCATCGCGGTCGACGGATTTCTGCCCGCCCAAGAGGTCGTCGGCTTCGTCAAGGAAACGCTCGACGCCAATCCCGACGCGCGCTACGTCTTCTTGCTGACCCATCTGCCGGTGCTGCCCGCGAGCGCCAAGACTCCGTTCTGGCTGCTGCCGGGGCACTACGAGATCGCGGAACTGCTCGAGACCCGGCAGGCGCTGATCCTCGCGGCGCACACGCACATCCCGTCGCTGGCGTGCCGCGCGACCGGGCGGGGGAAACTCCCGCAGCTGGTCGTCTCCAGCATGGGCAACCGGTGGTCGCCCGACCGCCTCATCGCGCCCAACATCACGAGCTGGGAGGAGTTCGTCGAGGCCGGCAAGACCGTTCCGCAGGTCGGCTGGAACAAAAAGAACCGGAAACGCTGGCCGGTCCTGAATGCCAAGGGAAAGTATGAATTCCGCCAGCTGTTCCTCAACGGCGGCTGCGTGCTGCTCCGGGTCGACGACGACGGCTGCACGGTGGAATATCGCAACGGCGGCGATCAGCCGGCGTACGTCATGCGCCTGCCGCAGAAGTGATCCTCCGCCCGGAATTCGACGCGCGAGGAGTCACTTTTCCCAGTACTGGCGCAGGAACTCGAAGATGTCCGGCATGTATTTTTTGACTACCTCGCCGGTCTGCGAGTGTCCTTTTCCTTCCATCACGATCATCCGGTTCGGTATCTTCAATTCATCCAGCCGGCGTTTAATGTCGTAAGCGTGCGAAATGTAGTTGACCTTGTCCTTGTCGCCGTGGATGATCAGCGACGGCGGGGTCCCCGCGCGGATCATGCCGGGATCCACCATCATCCCCCAGAGGTCGATCACCGCGCGGATCTTCGGCGGCCGCGAGCTCCGGACGTAGGCGAGCTCGAAGCAGGTCCGCGCGCCCGCCGAGCTGCCGCAGACGGCGAACCGCTCCAAGTCGAAGCCGTATTTTTCGGCATGATCGACGATCCACTTCATCGCGAGTTCCGCGTCTTCCGCGGCGACCCGGACTTCCTTGTACCGGTCCCGCGTTTTGGATTTGGCGTATTTGCGCACGAGGTAGTAGTTGATGCTCACGACCGCGATACCGTGCTCGAGCAGCTTGACGCAGACCGAATTGAGCCTGCCGTGCGAACGCTTGCTGCCGCTCTTGAAACCGCCGCCGTGGATGAACATCACGCAGGGATAGCCCGCCGCCGGTTTGGGAGTTTTGGGCAGATAGACGTCGAGCAGCCGGTCGCAGGCCGGGTCGGACTGCGTCAGCTCCGGACGCTTCTCCCCATAGCGGACGTCCGCCGCATCCGGCCGGACGCTCTCGCGAGCGCGTTTCGCCGTCGCACCGTCACCCGTGTCGGCGGCGCAAAGCCCCGCCGCACTCAAGACCCCCATGCACAAAATCAGTATCCGTATCGCCGTCGCCATGATTCATCCCCCCGGTCGTAATTTCTACCTGCCGATAAGATAACCGCCCCCCCGAACTTTTTCAAGGACGAAACTTTCCGGTGGTGAAATATGAAATTCCCGATGTGGTGGGAGCGGGGGGCGTATCACGCGGTTGTTTGTCGCGCGCACTTGTGTCCGGTGGGCTCCGATCGGCGGCGGAGCCCCTTGCGGCAGGGTTGCCAACGTGCGCACCTGCTTCGGACGGCCGAGCCGTCCTCGCTTGGGTCGATGACGGTGTGCGACGCTATATGACGACAGTCGCTTCTTTTGTCCTTCGCAACAATATTTACGTTCTATTTTTTGTCCGATGCGAGGTCGGTCAGGTGCTTCACGTGCCGGCTTGCAGCAGAAAAACCACCGTATGTCGGATTTGCGCGAATAGCGCGAAAAAAACGCTTATTGGGGCTTGAACTTGGCCGACAGTATGCTATTTTGTGATGCGGCGAGTTTCTGGGCAGGAGGTTTTTTCAGATGGGTTTTAAAAAGCGTCCCGCGGGGGTCGCGTCCGGGAGCATTCTCGAGGTCTTCCGGATCGCGCTGCCGCTCATCCTTTCCAACTCCTGCCACGCGGTCAACATGTTCGTCGACCGCCTGATGCTCGCGCGCCATTCGCAGGAGGCCGTCGCCGCCGCCTTCACCGGCGGCCTCACCAACTTCACCATCGCCTGCGTCTTCGTCGGCACCATCGGCTACACCGGCACCTTCGTCGCCCAGTACGAGGGCGCGCGACACCGCGAACGCATCGGCAGCGCGGTCTGGAGCGGCGTCTGGCTGGCGCTGCTCGGCGCGCTGCTCCTCGGCAGCGGCGTCTTCTGGGCGGAACCGCTTTTCGCGATCTTCCGCCACGAACCCGAGGTCGCCCGGCTGGAGGTCGTGTACTTCACGATACTCTGCAAGGGCGCGGGGCTCTTCCTTCTCAACAACGCCCTCTCCTGCTTCTGGACGGGGCGCGGCAAGACCACCGTCGTGCTCGTCATCTCGGCGATAATAACGCTCTTCAATCTGCCGCTCAACTACATCATGATCTTCGGCAAGTGCGGCTGCCCCGAACTCGGCGCCGCCGGCGCCGCGTGGGGGACCGTCCTCGCCGCCGGGGCCGGCACACTCGTCTATTTCATCGCCTTCCTCAGCCCGTCGGCGGACAGGCACTTCCGCACCCGGCGCCCCGTCTTCGACTTCCCGCTGCTCAAACGGATGATCCGCTTCGGGCTCCCCGCGGGGCTGCACCTCGCGCTGGACCTTTTCGCCTTCAACACCTTCAGTCTGCTATTGGGCAGCTACGGCGTCGCCGTCCACGAAGCGTCGAGCATCACCTTCGGCATCAACAACATCGCGTTTTGTCCGATGATGGGGCTCGGCATGACCGCCGGAATCCTCGTCGGGCAGGCGATCGGCGCCGAAAACGTGCCGCTCGCCCGGAAGTCGGTGCGCAACTGCATCGTGATCGTCGAAATCTACACGCTCGTCATGAGCGCGCTCTTCGTCTTCTGTCAGGGGCTGATGCTCGGTCCCTTCACCCGCCCCGGCGACGCGGGACAACTCGAAACGCTCCGGCTCGCCGGATACATGCTCTACTTCATCGCCGCCTATCTCTTTTTCGACGGCTTCAACATCACTTTTTCGAGCGCACTGCGCGGCGCGGGCGACACCCGTTTCCCGATGTGGGTGATGTCGACGGTCGGCGTCTTCGGCTTCGCGCTGCCCTGTCTGCTGCTCTTCATCTTCGACCGGCCGTGGTGGACGCTGTGGATCGCCTTCGACACCGAAATCCTGCTGCTCTGTTTGATCTTCAGCTGGCGCTACAAGCAGGGCAAGTGGACCAAAATGCGCGTCATCGAAGTCGGCGCCAAGTGCGACGCCGAAGCGGAAACTGTTTCATAGCCGATCACCGGATATAACCCCCCGAAAAACCAAAGGAGCAAAGAAAATGATCTACGACTTCACGATCACCACCGGCAAGGGCGAGACACTGAACCTCGCGGAGTTCAAGGGCAAGGTCATTCTGATCGTCAACACGGCGACGGGGTGCGGATTCACTCCACAGTACGCGCCGATCGAGCAGCTTTACAAGGATTACCACGACCGGGGACTCGAGATACTCGACATCCCCTGCAACCAGTTCGGCGGGCAGGCACCGGGCACGGACGACGAAATCCACGATTTCTGCACCATCCACTTCAACACCACCTTCCCGCAGATGAAGAAGGCGGAGGTCAACGGTCCGAACGAGCTGCCGCTCTACACCTATTTGAAATCCCAGAAGGGCTTCGCGGGCTTCGAAGAACACAAATACAAGGCGCTCTTGGAGGAGATGTTCGCCAAGGCCGACCCCGAATGGTACAAGAAGCCCGACATAAAATGGAATTTCACGAAGTTCGTCGTCGACCGCAACGGCAACGTCGTCGCGCGCTTCGAACCGACCGCCGACATGGCGAAGGTCGAACAGTGCATAAAGTCGCTGCTGTGAGGAGAATGCCGCGGAATGGCGCCAGACGCCGAAACGAAATGAGGTGAACCATGTTGCGATCGATCTTTGCCGTATCCATGCTGTGCGGAGCGGCGGTCTGCGCCGGGGTCGAGGTCTTCGATTACCCCGACTGCCGGATCTATGCGTTCCAGGACGCGGAAAACCGCTTCCCCGCCGGATTGTTCGCCAGCAGCGACCCGGAGGAGCAGTTCGTCCAAACCGAAAAGGATTACGCGGGCTCGGTCAACGTCTTCGTCGTGGAGTACCGGACCGGCAGAAGGGTCATGATCGACGCGGGATTCGGCGCGCCCCGGGGAAGACTGCTCGCGGAAATGCAAAAGGCGAAGCTGCCGCCGGAGAGCGTTTCGGATATCCTCGTCACCCACATCCACCCCGATCACGTCGGCGGGCTGCCGGATTTCCCGAACGCGAAGATCCATATCGCCCGGGACGAGTACGAGGCGTGGGCAAACGACCCAGCCCGGAGAGGTCTGGCAAAATATCTGCCCGAAGGCAGGCGGTTGGAGCTCTTCGCATACGACACCGAGCTCTTCCCGGGATTGACGGCGCTCAAGGTCCCCGGTCACACGCCGGGGCATACGGTCTTCAAACTGAACGACCGGTATTTCGTCGGCGACCTCGTCCATGCCGCCCGGCTGCAGATCGCCCACCCCGCCTTCTGCGCCCGGTACGACATGGATCCCGGGCTCGCGACCTCCAGCCGCCGCAAAGCCCTGAACGAGTTTCGCGGCGAATGGTTCGGTTCCCACATCCCCTTCCCCGGCACATACCGCAACGACGGAGACCGCAAATGACATCGATCACTTCAGGAGGTACCGGCAAATGAAACTCCCCCCGAATGTGCGTCTCAACGAAGACGCGGGACTCGTGGAAAAACTCCGCAACGCCATGGCGAAAAACGGCGGCTACTGCCCCTGCCGGATCCTGCGCACGCCGGAAAATCTGTGCATCTGCAAGGAATTCCGGGAGCAGCTCGCCGACCCCGGATTCACCGGTTTCTGTCACTGCAAACTTTATTACAAGGAGAAATGAACCATGGACATTCTTCACTTGAACCGCCAGTCCTTCGAGAAACTCACCTCGCAGAGCGAAAAGTCCGTGCTCGTCGACTTCTGGGCGAGTTGGTGCGGTCCCTGTCAGAAACTCACCGCCGAACTGGAAAAGCTGGCGGCGGCATATCCGGAGCTCGTCATCGGCAAGATCAGCGTGGAGGACGAGGAAAATGTCCGATTGGCGGCTTCGCTCGGGGTCGACGCCATTCCGGCGCTCTTTTTCTACCGGAACGGAAAACTGGAAAAGCGCCTCGTGGGGTTCATGACCAGCGAACAGCTGGCGGCTCAGCTGGGGTTGTGACCCGCGAACGGCGAAAACGGCGAATGGAACGCCCCCTCGCATGGTGAAACGCCGATGCTGATTCTGCGTCATGAAACGCGCGCCGAACTCACGGTGCGAAAGTCGCGTTTCCTCGCCGAAGCGACTCCGGTCGCCTCGCCCGAGGCGGCGCGCGAACTCTGGCGCAGGAAAAAGGACACCTACACCAACGGCGGGCACATCGTTTTTGCTTTCATTTGCGGACCGCGGGGCGAAGTGATGGGGTGCTCCGACGACGGCGAGCCCTCCGGAACGGCGGGGCGACCGGTCCTCGAAGTGCTCAAAGGCAGCAACATCACCAACGTGCTGCTCACGGTGGCGCGGTGGTTCGGCGGGATCAAGCTCGGCACGGGCGGACTGGTCCGCGCCTATACCGAGAGCGCGCAGCTGGCGCTCGCGGATCCACCGGTCGCCGAACTGGTGCCGCTCACGCGCTTCACCGTCGCGCTGCCCTACATCCACTACGAAAACGTGCGCCGCCGCCTCGGGGAATTCGCCGCGGAGGTAACCGGCGAAGAGTTCGCGGCGGCGGTGACGCTCACCGGCACCGTGCCGAGCGCGAATTTCGCCGCCTTTGCCGCGCTGATCCGCGATCTCACCGGCGGCACGGCCGCTCCCAAGATTTCCCGAACGGATGCGCCCCCCGAAAGTTTCCGCTGCGGCGGAAGTTGAGGCCGCTCCAAGGGAAAAACGAAAGATGTCCGCCGCGACACGGCAATTCATATTGCCCCCCGGCGGAAAACGTGCTATATTAAAACCGTAGTCGAGGGGGGAGAATCGTCACTATGACCATGAAGAGATTTTGGATTTTCCCCGCCGCCGGCGGGAGGGGTCGAAAATGACAGGCAGTGTTATTCGGGGATCATCCGGAACGTGGGTTCACCGGGCGACCGCGCTTTTCTGCATGCTGTTTTTCCTTTGGGCAGGGGCGCTTTACGGCGCGGAAAAAACTCCGCGCAAGGTCGTCCGCATACCCTACACGGCGTTCGAGCGGCAGATGGTGGTGGACGCGAACAACCGTCCCGTTTCCGGTTACGCGTACGACTACATCCAGACGATCGCCACCTACGCCGGGTGGGAAGTGAAATATGTCCCGCTCGACAGTTTCGAGGACTGCGCGAAAAAACTCATCGCGGGCGAGGTCGACGTATTCTACGACATCAGCTATACCGAGGAACGCGCCAAGGTGATCCTCTTCCCGGACGAGCCGATGGGGTATGAATATTACTATCTGTACGCATCGGACAAGAACACATCGATCACCTCCGGCGATCTCGACTCTCTGAGGGGCAAGACGGTGGGCGTCACGAGCGGCACGACGCTGGTGGGGATTCTGCAAAAGTGGTGCAGAAAGAAGAACATCGATCTGAAGATCCGCGAATACAAATCCATCCCGGAAAAGGAGGCCGATCTGTACGCCGGGAAAATCGATCTCAACATGGAACTCAGCATGCTGGCGAAAAACAATCTTTCGGCGGTCGAAAAGATCGGCTCGTCGGCATATTATCTGGTCGCCAACAAGAACCGCCCCGATCTGCTCGCCGACATCAACGCCGCGATGGAAAGGGTGCTCAACAACGACCTTTACTATTTTTACCGGCTTCAGGAGCGGTACTTTTCCGAAACGGTGCTCAGCCGCAACCTGACGAACGAGGAAAAGAACTGGCTCGCGGACCACAAGGTGCTGCGCGTCGGATTCCTGAACGACTATCTCCCGCTTTGCGCCTCGGACGAAAAGGGGCGCCCCATCGGCGCCGGCATCGACGCCATCAAGACTATCGTCAGCCATTTGAATCTGAAAGACAAGCTGAAGGTCGAATTCATCTGTTTCAACGATCAGCGAAACGGCTACAAGGCGGTCGAATCCGGCAAGATCCATCTGATGCTCCCCGCCTACATCAGCAATTCGGTCAAACAGGATTACCGCATCATCGGCGGCAAGACCCTCATCACGCTGGCCAGCGACCGCGCTTATCTGAGGGGACACGGGAACAGCAGCGACAAACGCATCGGCGTCAACCGGAACAATCTGATGCAGTATTATTACTCCCGGGATTCTTATCCCAACTCGAAGATCGTCTTATACGACGATATCCGGGGATGCCTCGACGGGCTGCTGGACGGAACGGCGGACGGGGTCTTTCTGAACGGGCTCCGCGCCGAAGCGCTGCTGAAGCCCGGCAAGTACCATTCGATCCGGACGGTGCGGGCAAAAAACGATTTCCAGCTCCGCATGGCCTTCGCCGAGGACGACATCGGGCTCATGCTGCTGATGGACCGCGGATTGACGATGCTCGACCAGGATTTCATCAACAAGGCGTCATATTCCTATATGGGGCGGATTTACACCTTTTCCATGATGGACTTCCTCCGGGAGCACATCATGCCGGTGCTGGTCACGGTCGCGATCCTGGTCGCGCTCCTCGTCGCGCTGGTCGGCTACCGGATCAGCAACCGGAAACTCACCGACATCAACCGGGAGCTGAGAAAATATTCCAGAACCATCGAAAAACAGCGGGAGCAGGAGTCGGAACTGCGGCAACAGCTCGAAAAGAAGCAGCGCGAACTCGAAGACGCGCTGCAGATGGCACAGGCCGCCAGCCGCGCCAAAACGACGTTTCTGAGCAACATGTCGCATGACATCCGCACGCCGATGAACGCGATCATCGGCTTCACCGGTCTCGCGGCGAGCCACCTCGACGACAAGGAGCGCGTGCAGGAATATCTGTCGACCATCGCTAGTTCCTCGGAGCACCTCCTCTCGCTGATCAACGACGTCCTCGACATGAGCCGCATCGAATCCGGCAAAATGACGCTGAACGAGAAACCGGAGTCGCTGGCGGACATCCTTCACGCGCTCCGGAACATCGTCAACGCGGACATCAAGGCCAAACAGCACAACTTCTTCATCGACACGGTGGACGTGCGCAACGAACTGGTGTACTGCGACAAGATGCGCCTCAATCAGGTGCTGCTGAATCTTGTCTCCAACTCGATCAAATACACGCGCCCCGGCGGAACGATCTCGCTGCGGATCGTCCAGAAGTCGGTGTCGAAGGCCGGCTACGGAACCTTCGAATTCCGGTGCCGGGACAACGGCATCGGCATAAGCGAGGAGTTCACCAAGACAATCTTCGAACCGTTTACCCGGGAGGAAAACTCCACCGTTTCGGGCATTCAGGGGACCGGGCTCGGCATGGCGATCACCAAGAACATCGTGGACATGATGGGCGGCAGGATCTCCGTCGACTCGAAGAAGGGCGAAGGCACCGAATTCGTCGTTTCGCTGGATTTCCGGATCGCCGACAGCAAGGCCGCCGATCCCGCGATCCCGGAACTCAAGGGACTGCGCAGTCTGGTCGTGGACGACGACGTGAACGCGTGTCAGAGCATCGCCGACATGCTCCGCGACATCGGCATGCGCAGCGAATGGTGCGTATCCGGCAAGGAGGCCGTCATCCGCACCGAAGAATCGCTCCGCCACGGCGACCACTTCAAGGTCTACGTCGTCGACTGGCTGATGCCCGACATGAACGGCATCGAAACGGTCCGCCGCATCCGCAAGGTGGTCGGAGAAGACGCGTCGATCATCATCCTGACCGCGTACGACTGGAGCGACATCGAAAAGGAAGCGCGGGAGGCGGGCGTCACGGGCTTCATCTCGAAGCCGCTGTTCCCGTCCGATCTGCATCGGGCACTGCTGGAACTCTGCGCCAAGACCGCGTCCGACCAGCGGGACCGGAAGGAAAAGAGTCTGTCGTTCAAGGGCAAACGGGTCCTCATGGTCGACGACAGCAAACTCAACCTCCGGGTCGGGGTGCTGCTGCTTCAGGAGCAGGGCATGATCGTCGATACCGCGCCGAACGGACAGATCGCCATCGACACGCTCCGGGACAGGGGCGTCGGCGCCTACGATTTCGTCCTGATGGACGTCCAGATGCCGGTGATGAACGGCTACGAGGCGACGTCGATCATCAGAAAACTCCCGGGCGGCGACAAGCTGAAGATCATCGCCTTTTCCGCCAACGCCTTCGAGGAGGACCGCGAAAAGTCCCTGAAGGCGGGCATGGACGGCCACATCGCCAAACCGCTGAAGATCGAAGAACTTCTGGACGAACTCAAACGCTTCGACGTTTGACGGAACGTCCGGGATAAAACGCAAATGGTCGATTACGGATTGAAGGACAAGGTGGCGGTCGTCACCGGCGCGAACAACCCGCGGGGGATCGGCGCGGCGACCGCGTTCGCCTTCGCCCGCGAAGGGGCGAAAGTGGTTCTGGTATACAAGAGGGTGCTGCGACCGTTCGACGGGAACAAGGTCGACCGGAACGGCGTCGACCGGTACTACGCCGCCAACGCGGGGAACGCTGATGAAGTCGCAGGCAAACTCCGCGAGATGGGCGCGGACTTTCTCATCCTCGAAAGCGACATTTCCGACGAAACTGCCGTGAAGGGCATCTATTCGGCGGTCATGAAACGGTTCGGGCGAGTCGATATTCTCGTCAACAACGCGGCGGCCGACGACGAAAACGGCTTCGACACCATCGAAAAGATCACGCGGAAAGTGATAGACGACACCTTCGCCGTCAACGTCCGGGGCAGCGTCCTGATGATGCGGGAGTTCGTCGCGCACCGCGGCGAAAGCGGCAGGATCGTCAACATTTCCACCGACGCGGCGCAGGTCTTCGCGGGGCAGATCGCCTACGGCGCGAGCAAGGCGACCTTGGAGGCGCTCACCCGCAGCGTCGCGCTCGAAGTGGCGAAGTACGGCATCACCGTGAATTGCGTCGCCCCCGGACCCACTCAAACGGGCTGGATCGACGCGGAGCTGGAAAAGGCGGTCGTGCCGCTGATCCCGACGGGGAGGCTGATCCGGCCGGAAGAGATCGCCGCGACCATATTGTTCCTCGCGAGCGATAAAGCGGAGATGCTCACGGGGCAAGTGATAAAAGTCTCCGGCGGCCACGCCCTGTAGGCGCCCCGATGCTTCGCATGATGCCGGGGGCGATTTGATTATTTCGCTTTTCGCTGGTACATTATACGGCGTAAGTTATTCGCGGAACCAAAAAGGAAGGCTTCGATGGACGAAACGCGGCCGAAGACAATTTTCGTGACCGGGCACCGGAATCCCGATATCGACAGCATCGCCTCGTCTTTCGCACTGGCGGAACTCCGGCGGCGGCAGCATCCGGATACCAAGTTTCTCGCCATCTGCCCCGGCATCCTCCCCGAGCGCGCGGCGTACCTCTTCGACCGCTTCCACCTCCCCGCGCCCGAGTCCCGCAGCGACGTGTATCTGCGCATCGCCGACGTCATGGACACCGCCGTGCCCACCGTTCCCCGGGGGACGACCATCATGGACGCCGTCCGCCTGCTCAACGGCTCCGGGTACTCCCGGCTGCCCGTCATCGATCCGGACGGCAAACTCGCCGGCATGCTGAGCCCGCTGAACCTCCTCTCGCGGCTGCTCGACGTGGGCAACGCCGGCAGCGGACTCACCGGGCGGCTTATACACAGCTCCATCGACCTCATCACCCGCGTGATCGAAGCGAAGAAACTCACCGCCTTCGACACCGCCGTCGTTCAGGACCTCAACGTCTACGTCGCGGCGATGGGGGTGGACAGCTTCGAAACCCACCTCCCGCGCGAAAAGGATCAGAGCGAACTCGCGCTCATTTCGGGCGACCGCCCCGAAATCCACCTCCGCGCGCTCCAGCGGCGGATCCGGCTGCTCATCGTCACCGGCGACAAGTCCGTCGATCCGCTGATCCTGCAGGAGGCGAAGAACCGCAAAGTCACCATTCTGGCGACCCGCTTCGACTCCGCGAGCGTGATCCGCCGGCTCAAATTCAGCGTTCCCGTGGAAGACTTCGGCTTCGGCGCCGACACCTTCACGCTCAGTCCCCACGACCGGATCCGCAGTCTGGAAACGCGGATCCTCTCGCACCCCGAGGACGTGATCCCCGTGGTCGACGCCAAAGGCGCCTTCCTCGGCGTCGTCGGCAAGAAGAACATCACTTCGCCCCCGCCGTACCGGGTGATCCTCGTCGACCACAACGAACCCGAGCAGAGCATCCCCGGCATCGAGGACCTGCCCGTCATCGAAGTCGTCGACCACCACCGGATCGGCATGATGAAGACCCTGACCCCGATCAAGTTCACCGGCGACGTCGTGGGCAGCACCTGCACGTTGGTCGCGGCGATGTTCAAAAGCCTCGGCGAAAGCCTCACGCCCGAACTCGCCGGACTGCTGTTGAGCGGACTCGTCGCCGACACGCTGAATCTGAAATCGCCCACCACCTCGCCGCTGGATATCCGGATGCACGAGTGGCTGGAAAAAATCTCGGGCGTCAAGGCGGAAACGCTGGTCGACGAACTCAGCCGGATCGCGTCGCCGCTCTCCTCCGGGAAGCCGGGGGACGTGATCGAATCCGACCGCAAGTCCTACTCCGACGGCAAATTCCATTTCAGCCTGTCGCAGGTGGAAGAGACCAAGCTGGAACTTTTGCGCCGCCGGAAGGACGAACTCGCGCGCACCATGCGCGAACTGATGAAAAAGGAAAACCTCGACTTCATCGGTCTCCTGGTCACCGACGCCGTGCGCGAAAACTCCGAGCTTCTCATCCTCGGCGATCCCGACGTGATCCGGCGCCTGCCGTATCACGCCGACGCCGACGGGATATTCCTGCTGCCGGGCATCCTGAGCCGCAAAAAGCAGCTGCTCCCGCAGATCCTCGCCATCACCGCCGACCTCAACCGGTTGTAATAATTTGTAAAAAGCCTTCTTGCCTGCCCTCGACAGAATTGTCGGGATCCGGCAGGGAAACGTTTTTTTCAGGCATTTCATTCTTCCCGCGAGCTCGAGGATCGGGGACGAACCCGCCCGATTTTCCGCCTCGCGGACGCCTTTTTCAAAAAATCTATCAATTTTGTTGTGTTTTACATTTGAAAAGGTTTTACAATGGGTGTACATTATCGCATTCACCAATGGAAATCAAGTCGTTTTTTTGCGGTCGGCATACGCTACCCTAAAAGTAGTGTATAGACAAATCGGAGGGTTGGATGAAGAAAATATTTTTCGGATCGGGAACGGGCGGTTCGCCTCGGCTCCCGGAATTTTTCGTTTTCCGAATGCGATGTTGCGCGCATTTTTCACTGATGTATTGACCACGAGTTTTACAGTATAAACCAAAAAAGGACTATCGGAACATGAAAGAAACGAAATACATAGCCGCACTGCTGCTGGCGGCGGGGATCGCGGGAACGCCGTTCCTCGACGCGGCGCCGCCGGAGAAGGCGGAGGACGACGTGCGCACCATCCGTCTGCTTCAGGATGACGGGCAGGTGCGGATGGTCAGCAAGATCTACGAACTCAAACATCTCACCGAGACCGACGTCCGCCCGTTCATCGAGGCGGCGATCAAGCGGTACAGCAAAAGTTCCACCTTCGAACGCGTGAACTACCGGGCGGGCAAGCGGCACATGATCCTCGTCACGACCGGCGAGGACTTCATCCCCTACGTCGACGAACTCGTCGCGGGGCTCGACCAGCCCGGCAAGCCCGGACCGAGCGGTTCGCTGATCGAAGGCACCGGCATCACGCGCGTCACCTACGTCCCGAGCTACCGGGCGGCGGAGGACATCGTGCGGCTCATCAACGAGGGCACGATGGGCACCCCCGAAGGGCGGGCGTTCCTGAACAAGGACACCAACACGATCTACTGGAAGGACGACCGGGGCGCGGCGCTGTCGGTGCTCGCGTGGGTCAAGTACCTCGACCGTCCCGTCCCGCAGGTCAATCTGCGGCTCAACTACTACGAGGTGCGCGAGAGCAAGCTCCGCGACATCGGTCTCGACTACCTCGCGTGGAAGAACGGTCCGGGACTGGACATCTTTTCCGCCGGTTTCGACACGGGCAAGATCTTCTCGAACGAGGCGGTCTGGAAGCTCATCAGCAACTCGTGGAAGCTCGCCGACGTCGCCAGAAATTTCTCGACTTCGTGGGGCTACGGCGCGTTCTTCACCGCTCCGGCGTTCGATTTGAGCTTCGTGCGGGTGCTCCAGCAGTCCGGCAACGCGAAGCTCGCCGCGCACGCCGACCTGACCTTCGTGAACACCGCCGTCTACGACGATCCCGCGCTGAACACCCATCTGCCCAAGAACTACACCGCCAAGCTGATTCCCGGATACGAGAACATCGTCAAGGACTCCGAGGACAAGACCAGCATCAAGGAAGGCGGCGACAGCACTTTGACGCTGACGGTCACCAACCCGGTGATCTGCTTCGGCGCGGCGCCGGACGAGATCGACAAGTCGGGCAAGATCCCCTCGGACGAGGCGTTCTACAAGAAGAACGCGGGCGGCGTGGTCTTCGCCTACAAGCTCGACTCCAAGACCGTCACCGAAAGGAGCAACCGCGGCGACGAACTCGGCAATTCGAGCACCGTGTCGGGCGAGCTCACGCTGGGCTTCAAGACCGAAAAGCTGCTGGCGACCTACGTCCGCGAGCAGGACGTCGAACAGTCGGTCGGCATCCCGTTCCTCATCCGGATCCCGGTCTTGAAATACCTCTTCGGCACGACCACGACCGTCAAGGAACGGACCTACATCATCGTCACCGCCGAGGCGAATCTCGTGCACCCCAACGCTCCCGCCCCCGAACCGGTGAGCCGCGAGGTCGCCTCCACCAACCTCTGAGAAGGAGCTTCACATAATGAACAAGATAAAACAACTGCTTTTCACCGCCGCGGTCGCGGCATCGGCGCCGCTCTGGGCGGAGGAAGTGACCGTCACGCCCAAGCCGATCCCCGGCACGATCAAGGCGGACGCCAACGTACCCAGCGCCGGTTACGGCAGCAGCACGGTGCAGACCCAGCTGCGCGTGAACGTCAAGGATTCGGACAAGGCGATCCGCTTCGTCCGCACCAACACCGACCCCTTCGTCATCACCAAGCTCTACACCCTGAAGCACGCGGAGCCATACGCCCTGCGCGGGTATCTGCTGATGGTCGTCAAGGGGACCAAGATCGACGGCAACCCGGTGCAGGTCGACGCGATCAAGTTCAACGACGGGCGCGGCGTGCTGCTGGTATCCGCCGAAGACTACCGCTTCGTGAATCACGGCAAGGGCGACAGCATCGACGAGATCATCGCCAAGCTCGACCAGCCGAACATGACCTACTCGAGCGGTCGGCCGCAGTTCCTCTACTTCCCCAAGGTCAACGCCGCCGCGAACCTTAAGGAGATGGTCCGGAACGTCGGCGCTGCCGGCAGGGACATCGAGTTCGCGGGCGGTACCGACGTGATGGTCGTCGACGGCGGCTTGAACGCGCTCTTCATCGCCGCTCCGCCGTGGAGCTGGGACAACATCAAGCAGCAGCTCGATCAATACGACCGGCCGATGCCCGAGATCCGTTTCACGTATCAGCTGGTCGAGATCAGCACCGAGAACGACGACAAGCTCGGCGTGGACTTCCAGTCGTGGAAGAACAACGACGGCGTGGATTTCTTCTCGGTCGGCGGCCGCTACCGCAACAACTGGGCGAGTACCTTCGCCGCGGGGATCGACGGGTCGCACTTCAGCCGCACCGACTTCTTCAACTTCAACCCCAAGTGGAACAGCAAGTACTTCGACTTTCTGACCTCCACCGGACGCGCGAAGGTCGTGACGCAGGGCGTGATCGTGGCGAAGAACCGTCGCCCGTCGCGGGTCTACGTCGGCACCGGTCTCTTCTACGAGGAGCAGACCCCGATACCCGATACGACCGTGAACGACAAGATCATCGACGGCCGCGGCAAGATCCCCGAAGAGGTGAATCCTCCCGTCAAGCACGGCAACGCCCAGAACACCAAAGCCGCCGACGGCTTCAAGTTCGAGCTGGAGCTGGAACCGGTCGTTGCCGCCAAGGCGTCGATCCTGCCCGTGAAGGTCTCGGGCACGAGCCTCCTCGGCTGGAACAGCGACGGGTCGCCGCGGCTCAACAAGTCGGAGTTTTCGACCGAGGTCCACATCGGCAACGAGGGCAAGGACTTCGTGATCGGCGGCATCAAGCGCACCAACGTGATCCGCGGCGTTTCGGGTCTTCCGTTCCTCAAGGATCTGCCGGTGTTGGGCTGGGTGTTTTCGACCGAATCCGAAACGACCCGCAATTCGGAACTCGTGCTGATCGCCCGCGCGGAGATCTCCGGTCCCTTCGACTCGGCTCCGGAAGAGGTCCGCAACGACCTTTCCAACGTGGTGGAGAAGGTCTCATCCGGCAGGGAAGAACCGATCCGCAACCTCGGCTTCGAGCAGCTCTGGCTGGACGCCAAGACCATCGAATAGCCGGAACGGGATCGTATTTGCACGGAACGCCGCGGGAGCTTAACGCTCCCCGGCGTTTTTTTTGCCGCAACCGATCAGATGCGGCGGGCGCGCTGGATGAGCAGCAGATCGGCGAGGACGAGCGCGGTCATCGCCTCCACCACGGGCACGATGCGGGGGGCGATGCAGACGTCGTGCCTGCCGCCGACGGTGATTTCGGCTGCCTTGCCGGAGGTATCGATTGTCCGCTGGACGATGCCGATGGAGGGGGTGGGTTTCACCGCCGCGCGGAACTCGAGCGCGGCGCCGGTGGATATGCCGCCCAGCACCCCGCCCGCGCGGTTGGTCGCGAATCCCTCCGGCGTGATGGGGTCGTTGTCAACGCTGCCGCGGAGTTCGGAAACCCCGAAGCCCGCGCCGAACTCGATCCCCTTGACGGCGCCGATCGACATGACGGCGTGAGCGACGAGCGCGTCGAGCTTGTCGAAGACGGGTTCGCCCAATCCGGCGGGGACCCCCGTAACGCGGCAGCGGACGACGCCCCCCAGGCTGTCGTTGTCGCGCGCGGCGGCGGCGATCGCTTCGCGCATCGCCGCGACGGCCGCGGGATCGAGAGCGTTGAGTTCGTTGCCGCCGGGCGCGGAAAAGTCGGCGGTTTCACATTTGACGGCGCCGATCGACTCCACCCCGGCGGCGACTTCGATACGATACTCGCGCAGCAGCAGTTTCGCGAGCGCTCCGGCACCGACGCGCGCGGCGGTCTCGCGTCCGCTGGCGCGTCCGCCGCCCCGCCAGTCGCGGATGCCGTATTTCTTCAGGTAGGTAAAGTCGGCGTGACCGGGGCGGAAACACCCCGCCATACGGTCGTAGTCGGCGCTGTGCTGGTCGGTGTTCTCGATCACGAACGCGATCGGCGTTCCCGTGGCGACGCCCTTGAAGACGCCGGAAAGGATCTTCACGCGGTCGGCTTCGCGCCGCGCCGTGGTCCCGGGAATGCCGGAACCGGGACGGCGGCGGTCGAGTTCGCGCTGGATGAACTCCGCGTCCACTTTCAACCCCGCCGGAACGCCGGAGACCACCGCGCCGAGCGCCGGACCGTGCGACTCGCCGAAGGTGGTGATCTGGAACAACTCGCCGAAGGTGTTGCCGCTCATGATATTGCCGGCTCCCGTATCCTCACATCACGGAATCGGGGCGCACGATCTGAGTACCGATGCCGTTGCCGGTGAAGATCTCCAGCAGCAGCGAGTGCTTGATGCGCCCGTCGATCAAGTGGACCTTGTTGATCCCCGCCTGAAGCGCGCTGACGCATCCGGCGATCTTGGGCAGCATACCGCCCGAAAGGACCTTGCGGCGGATCAGGCTGTCGATCTCGTCGGTGCGGATGGTGTTGATCACGCTCGTCTCGTCATCCTTGTCGGCGAGGATCCCCGGCACGTCGCTGATGAACACGAGCTTGCGCGCGAAGAGCGCCGCCGCGACCTGACAGGCGGCGGTATCGGCGTTGATGTTGTAGATCTGTCCGTCGTCGCCGGTGCCGAGGGGCGTCACGACCGGGATGAACCCGGCGTTGAGCGCGTCGAGGATCAGCGTCGGGTTGACGCCGATGATCTCGCCGACGAAGCCGACCTCCTCGTCCGCGCCGGTCTCGGGATTGTGCGAGAGGGTCTTTTTCGCCTTGAGGATCTGCTTGCCGGAGATGCCGCGCAGCTTGCCGCCCGCCTCTTCGCCGAGTTTGACGAGGTTTTTGTTCACCTGATTGTGGAGCACGTCGTCGACGATGCCGATGGTCCGTTCGCAGGTGTAGCGCAGACCGTTCACGAAGCGGACCGGGATGTTCTGCCGCTTGAGCTCGGCGCTGATCGCTTTGCCGCCGCCGTGGACGACCACCGGGCGGATGCCGATGGCTTCGAGCATGACGACGTCGCGCATGGCTCCGGCGACGAGTTCGGCGTCCTCCATGGCGCTGCCGCCGAATTTGATGACCATGATGGTGTTGCGGAATTTCTGGATATAGGGCAGCGCTTCGACGAGAACATTCGCCTTGTTGATGAGATCCTTCATTTTCAGCCTGATGTTGATGGTGTTGTACTTTGGAGCCGCACCGGTTTCAAATGCGCGCGGACGCTCCGTCGCCGGAAAATATAGCGCTTTTTATGCCGCTTTGCAAATGCCGGCATTTGCATTTTGCGCTCCTCCGGGATAAATTTAAACAACTAAAACCACCAAACCATACATACGGGAGTCTTTTTCGATCATGAACATCAGAGAAGTCCTGCCGGAACTGCAGGCAACGATCGCGCCGGAGGGCGCGGCGCTCACCGCCGTCGCCAAGGAGATCTGGGAAAATCCGGAGATCGCCTTCACCGAGAAGCGGGCGTCGAAGCTCCTGACCGATAAGCTCAAGGAATACGGCTTCAAGGTCGAATGCCCCTACGCCGGCATGGAGACCGCCTTTCGCGCCGAGTTCACCAACAAGACGGGCGGCGCTACCTTCGCGCTCGCCGCCGAGTACGACGCGCTCGTCGGCATCGGGCACGCCTGCGGACACAACACGGGCGGCGTCGCCTCGGTCGCCGCCGCGCTCGCCGCCAGGGCGTACATGCTTAAACACGACATTCCGGGCACCATCGTCGTGCTGGGGACTCCGGGCGAGGAGGGCGGCGGCGGCAAGGTGCTGATGCTCAAGAACGCCGACTGCCTCAAGAACGTCGACGCCGTGATGATGGCGCACGCCATCGGCGGCAAGAGCAAACGCGACGGCGGCTGCACCGGCATCCGCCGCTTCGACGTATACTTCCACGGGCGGGCTTCGCACGCGGCGGGCAGCCCGGAAAAGGGTCTCAACGCCCTTGACGCGCAAATATTGCTCTACAATGCGATCGGTCTCTACCGCCAGCAGATGAACCGCGACGCGCTGATCCACGGCGTGATCCTCGAAGGCGGCGAAGCGGCGAACATCATCCCCGACCACACCCACAGCCGCTTCTACATCCGCTCGTGCAAGGAGGAGCTCATCGACGAGGTCTACGACCGCTTCTCGAAGATGATCGAGGGCGCGGCGCTGATGACGGGAACCTCCTTCGAGATCAAGAATTACTCGATCCCCTACAAGGGGCGCAAACCCAACTCCAAGCTGAACGACCTCTTCCTCGAAGGGGCGAAGGCGATCGACATGAACCCGACCGACGCCTATCCGCACGGGAGAGGGTCGAGCGACTTCGGCGATTTTTCGCACGCGGCGCCGGGGGCGCATCCGTATTTCAGCATCTGCGAGCCGGGTCTGCCGGACGCTCCGGGACACTCGGAGCTCATGAAGAAATACGCGAACAGCGAATACGGCTACAAGAACATGCTCAAGGCGGGCGCGGTGCTGGCGCTGTGCGCGCTCACGGTGCTGGACGATCCCGAGTTCCGCGCGGCGGTGCGCGCCGAATTCGAAGGTCGCTGAGACGCGACGCATCGTCGGATCCCGGGCGGCGGTTTCCCAACCGCCGCCCGTTTTTTTATCGCTCCCGCCCCCGTTGCGGAGGGTGTTTTTTAGTTCGCCGGAAGCTTACAGTTCGCGGGTCATGTATTCACGTTCCATTTCGAGCGCCCAGTCGGGGGCGTCGTCGATCAGCCCCTTGACCACGCGGTCGTACATCGGGATGTTGAGCCCGGTGTTCTGCAAGGTGGTGAGACGGCTCCGGAGCATCGCCGCCGCCTTGACGGGGTTGCTATCGAAGTGCTTGGCGACCGCCGTAAACTGCGAAAACGGCGTCGTCTGCCAGCGGTATTTGAGCGTGGCGTGGAAGCCGGAGTACGGGTCCTCGCCGGGAGAAAACGGACGCGACACCTTTTCGATCGTCGCGAAGAAGCGGTCGCGCTTGACGCCGTGGAGAAGCTCGAGCCCATCGTGACCGACCAGGTAGGGGTGGCACTTGAAGCCGTGCACGCCGTCGCGGTCCGCCGCCAGCTCGACCAGATAGCCGTGGCGCCGGTAGTGCAGCGGGGTCATGTGGTGGAAGAGATAGTTGCCCAGACTGTAAAAGATCGGCACGCCGCGGTAGATCTCGATCCCCTGCGGGACGTGCGGATGGTGGGCGACGATCGCGTCGGGCTGTTCCTCGGCGAGCGCGCGATAGGTGTCGATGCAGTATTTGGAGGGGTGCGCGGCGTACTCGATGCCGCCGTGCGGGATCACGATCACGACATCGCTCTGACGCTTCGCCTCGCGGATCGCCTCGCGGGCGCGGGCGACCTCCCAGCCCGCCACTCCGGGCTTGCCCGGAGTCGCGGCAGTGAAGTCGTGCCCTTCGGTGAAGCCGACGAGACCGACGCGAAGCCCGTCCACGTTGCAGACGAGCGGTTTCCACGCTTCGGCGTCGTCCAACCCGGCGCCGAAATAGCGCATCTTGAGTTTATCCAGCGTGGCGCAGGTGTTTTTGAACCCTTCGACGCCGTAGTCGAAAATATGGTTGTTGGCGAGCGCGGCGACGTGGAAGCAGCCCGCCTGCAGGCACGGCAGATGGCGTTCCTCGGCGCAGAGGTGCGGACCGCTTTTGATCGCGGGGGTGCCGGATTTGCTGTCGATCGCGCACTCGAGATTGACGATGTTCAAATCGGCGGCTTTGAGCACGTCGAGCGTCTCGCCGTAGCACTCGACGGGGTGCTCCGCCATCACGCTGTCGTAAAAGGAGCCTCTGGCGATGTCCCAGCACGGCACCCAGTCGCCGGTGATGATTATCCTGCGGCAGTTCTTGTCGCCGCCGTCCGAAGCGCATCCTTTCGACCAGTCGATGTTCAGCATAAAAAGCCTCCTCCCCAATGCTCCGTTTCGTTTGTCCGAGGGCGGATACGGAATTCCGTTTTCTCCGTTTCCTCCGTTCCGTTTGTTTAAGTTGTCCGGCGCGTCGCGCCGGGGCGTTCACTTGTCTGCGGCGGTGATGGTGATTTCGGCGCCGGGTACGAAGCGCTTCAACTGCGGGATCAGCTCTTCGCCGCGCAGAAACGCCGCGCTCGACAGCCAGTCCGCCTCGATCCCGGTCGGGGCGACCGCCGTCGCGGAGCGGTTCAGATACGGAGCGTCGCCGGTCACGGGGTCGACGACGTGCCCGTAGCGTTTGCCTTCCAAAACCACGAAGCGCTCGTAACTGCCGCTCGTCGACACGGCGCAGGGACCCTTCAGCTCCAGCACCTCGCCGGAGCAGCCCGTCCCCGAGGGCGAGCGGATGCCGATACGATAATCTTCCCGCTCCGGCGGCGGTTCGGGCAAGAGATACAGATTGCCGCCCAGATCGATCACGCCGCTTTTGATGCCGAGTTCGCGCACCGCCGCCGCCGCGAGGTCGAGCGCGTACCCCTTGGCGATGCCGCCCAAATCGAGCGCCATACCGGGAGTCCTGAACCGCACCGCGCGCCGGAGGTCGTCCCATTCGACTTTCTCCATACCGACGCGGTTCAACGCGGCGGCGAGCTCCTCCGGCGACGGGATCTTCTGCCGTTTACGGTAAAAGCCCCACAGATCCATGAGCGGTTTGACGGAGATGTCGAAGGCTCCGGAGCTCGCGGCGTTGGCGCGGCGCGCCTCGGTGAGCACCGCCCATAAAAGCGGCGAGCAGACGAACGGCTCCCGGTCGGCGGTACGGTTGAGTCGCGAGAGTTCGCTTTCCGGGTCATAAAGGTTGCACGCCTTCGCGACCCGGTCGAATTCGCGTTCCACGGCGGCGAAGGCCGCCTCCGCCTGCTCCCGGTCGCAGTCGTAAAAGGTGCACTCCGCCCGGGTGCCCATCGTGGCGAAGGCATAGCTGATCCGGGACTCCTCGGGGACACTCACCCCGATCAGCGGGGACAGCACCACGCCGAGTATGGCGACCAGCAACACCGCCGCGATCGACCATCCCCGCTTTATCATGATCTCACGCTTTGCGTACGGCGACCTTGACGACCGTGCCGTTGACGTCGAGTTCGGTGTCGCCCGCGCCCGGAGCGAACGATGAGGCGAGCACCTCGCCCGCGATATAGTCGCGGAATTTCACGAACGCCGCCGCCGCGTCGGCGGGGGCGTCGTAGGCGACGACGATCCGGTCGGTGACGTCGAAGTCGCGCTCCTTGCGGAGGTTCTGGATCTTGCTCACGAGTTCGCGCGCCAAGCCCTCGGCGACGAGTTCGGGCGTAAGCTCGGTGGCGAGCGCGATGGTCACGCCGTTTTCGCTGGCGGCGACCATGCCGGGCTTTTCGTCACGCTTGATCACGAGGTCGTCGGCGCCGATCTCCTCGCGTCTTCCGTCGGGGAGTTCGATCGCGAGTTTGCCGCCCGCGACGAGTTTGCCGATCTCGGCTCCCGAGAGGGAAGCGATCTTCGCCGCGGCGAGCTTCATATCCTTGCCGAAGCGGGAGCCGAGCACCTTGAAGTTCGCCTTGCAGCTCAAGTTCACGAACTCCTCCTCGTCGGCGACGACGTCGACCTGCTTCACGTTCAGCTCTTCGGCGACGATGTTCTTCGTGCCTTCGACGAGCTTCCTCAAACCGTCGTCCGCGACCGCGAGCACCGCCCGCGCCAGCGGCTGGCGCACCTTGAGGTTATGCTTGGTCCGCAGGAAGCGCCCCAGAGAAACCGCCGTCATCGTGAGTTCCATCTGCTTTTCCAGCGCCTCGTCGCGGCAGTCGTCCGGGACGGGGTAGTCGCAGAGGTGGACCGACTCGGGCATTCCGTCAGTGCGCAGCGCCCGGTAGATCGCCTCGGTCGTGAACGGGATGAACGGCGCCGCCGCCCGCGCGAAGACGAGCAGCACATAGTGCAGCGTCTGGTACGCCTCGTGCTTGTCCGCATCGCTGGAGCTCTTCCAGAAGCGGCGGCGGCTCCGGCGGATGTACCAGTTGGTCAGGTCGTCGATGAAGCGGCTGAAGCGGTTGGCGGCCTTCTGCAGATTGTAGTGGTCGAGCTCCTCGCGGAGCTCCTGCACCATCTGGCTCGCGCTGGAAAGGATCCAGCGGTCGAGGACGTTCGCCGGATTCACGGGAGGCTTGACCTCGCGTTCCGGAGTGTAGTTGTCGACGTTCGCGTAGGTGCAGAAGAAGCTCAGGGCGTTCCACATCGGGATCATGATGCCGCGCAGGACCTCCTTGACGCCCGCCTCGGAAAATTTGAGATCCTCGGCGCGCACCACCTGACTGCCCAGCATGAAGAGCCGCAGCGCATCCGCGCCGCAGCGGTTGATCACGTCGAGCGGGTCGGGGTAGTTCTTGAGCCGCTTGGACATCTTGCGACCGTCCTCGGCGAGGACGAGACCGTTCACGACCACGTTGCGGTAGGGCGACTTGTCGAAGAGGCAGGTCCCCAGCACCATCAGCGTGTAGAACCAGCCGCGCGTCTGATCGAGCCCCTCGGCGATGAAGTCGGCGGGGAAGTTCTTCTCGAAACGCTCCTTGTTCTCGAAGGGGTAGTGCTGCTGGGCGTAGGGCATCGACCCCGACTCGAACCAGCAGTCAAGCACCTCGGGGGTGCGGTGGTAGGTCTTGCCGTCGCGCTGGATGGCGATCTTGTCGATGTAGTGCTTGTGGAGATCGGTGACCTTGACGCCGGAGAGTTCCTCCAGCTCCGCGACGCTGCCGACGCAGATACGGTCCTCCGGGTCGTCGTCGTTGATCCAGATCGGAATGCACGACCCCCAGAAGCGGTTGCGGCTGATGTTCCAGTCCCGCGCGTTGCCGAGCCAGTTGCCGAAGCGCTTGCCGCCGACGTACTCGGGCATCCAGCCCACGGGTTCGTTGTTCCGGATCAGCCGCTCGTGGAGATCCTCGACTTTGACGTACCACGCGTCGATCGCGCGGTATATGAGCGGCGTGTCGGTGCGGTCGCAGAAGGGGTAGCTGTGGGTGATCGTCGCTTGATGGACGAGCTTGCCTTCGGCTTTGAGCCGGGAAATGATGTCGCGGTCGCAATCCTTGCAGAAGCGCCCCTGATACTCGGGCACCTGCGAAGTGAAGTTGCACGAACTGTCGAGCGGGTCGGCGATCGCGGTGATCCCCGCCTCGCGGCAGACGCGGAAGTCGTCCTCGCCGTAGGCGGGGGCGATGTGGACGAGCCCCACGCCGTCGTCGGTGCTGACGTAGTCGTCGTTCAGGACCGTGAAGCAGCCCTCCTTTTCGAGTTCCGCGAAATAGGGGAAGAGGGGTTCGTACTTCCAGCCCTTGAGCTCCGCGCCCTTGAATTTGGCGACGATCTCGAAGGTGCCCTCCTTGCGGAAGATGGAATTGAGCCGCGCCTCCGCCATCACATAGCAGGGCTTTTCATCGTCGGTCAAATCGCGCACGACGACGTAATCGACCGTCGCCCCGGCGCAGATCGCGAGGTTTTCGGGGAGCGTCCACGGCGTGGTCGTCCAGATCAGCAGATAGGTCGTACCCCACTCGGGCTTCGCTCCGGCACGGACTTTGGCGCGCACCGTCACGGCGGGGTCCTGCACGTCCTTGTAGTTGCTGCCCGCTTCGAAGTTCGAGAGCGGCGTCGACAGCTTCCACGAGTAGGGCATGATCCGGTGGGACTTGTAGACCCGACCCTGCTCCCAGAGCTGCTTGAAGACCCACCAGATGCTCTCCATGTAGTCGGCGTCCATGGTCTTGTAGTCGTGGTCGAAGTCGACCCAGCGCCCCATGCGCGTCACGGTGTGCCGCCACTCCTTGACGTAGCGGGTGACCATCGAGCGGCACTGCTCGTTGAACTTGTCCACGCCGAACTTGCGGATCTCGTGGACGCCCGAGATGCCGAGCGCGTCCTGCGCCAGCGCCTCGATCGGCAGACCGTGGCAGTCCCAGCCGAAGCGCCGTTCGACGAACTTGCCGCACATGCTCTGATAGCGGGGCACGACGTCCTTGATGGTGCCGGCGAGCAGATGGCCGTAGTGCGGCAGTCCGGTCGCGAACGGCGGTCCGTCGTAGAAGACGAATTCGTCGGAACCCTTGCGCGCGTCGAGCGACTTCTGGAAGATCCGGTTCTCCTCCCAGAATTTGAGGATCGACTCCTCGAGTTCGGGGAAATTCACCTGATTGGAGATCTGCGGAAATGACATTTTAACTACCTGTCCGATCGTGCATTACTGTTTTTTATCGGGGAAACACCGTTCGACGAAGTGCCCGTCCATCGGCTTGGTCGAAAGGCTCACGACGACGAGCGCCAAGAGCGCCAGCGGCAACGAGTAGATGAAGGGGTCGACCACCGGCCACGGATGCGCGGCGATCAGGCAGTCCCTGCCGAAGATCATCCGGCACAGCCCGAGTTTCGCGGACTCCGCGTTGTGCAGGAACAACAGTCCGAAGAGGCTCGAACCCAAGCCGACCGCGATGCTCGCCCACGCCCCCGCGGTCGTCGTGCGCTTCCAGTAGAGCGCCCCCGCGTAGGCGGGCAGGAACGCCGCCGCCGAGACCCCGAAGAAGATCGCCGTGCCGCGCGCGACGATGTTGGGCGGCAGGAACGCCGCCACCACCACGCTCACCACGATGCCGAAAACCACGCCGGCGCGGTCGATCGTCACGCTCGCCTTGCCGGAACGGCTCAAGGTCCGCACGATGTCGTGACCGATCGACGAACCCGTGACGTGGAAGAGCGAACTCATCGTCGACATCGCCGCCGACAGCATCGTCAGCGCGAAGAGGTACAACACGATCGACGGCAGCGTCGCGTTGATGAATATGGGAATGATCTTGTCCACGTTCTTCCCGGCGACTTCGAACGCGAGTTTGCCGCCGTGGCGGTAGAACCACACGTTGGAGAGCGCCCCCACCGTGTAGGCGGAACCCACCGTGCAGAGGATGAAGATCGAGCCCACCAGCACCGCGCGGTTGAGCTCCTTCGTGCTCTTGACGGTCATGAAGCGCACCGCCAGCTGCGGCTGCGCCAGTGCCCCGATGCCGACGCCGAGCATCAAGCTCGACACGAGCGTCCACCACCACACGGTGTTGAATTCGGGCATCACCGTCCAGCCGCGGTGACCGAGTTCGTAGAACTTGGGCATCCGCTCCTTCACCAGCGGCGCCATGTCGGTCAGCGCCTGATGCGCGGGGACGATCCCGCCGAGCTCGCGGTAGCAGAGGAAGAGCAAGAGCAGCATGCCGCAGATCATCACCGTGCCCATCAGCGCGTCGACGTACATCACGCCCTTCAAGCCGCCGAAGATCACGTAGATCGCCACCACCAGCGCGAAGATGCCGAGCGCCCACGCGTAGGGGATGTGCATCACTTCTTCGAGGAAACGTGCGCCGCCGATCAGCACCACGCTCGAATAGAGCGGGATGAAGAGGAAGATGATCGCCGCCACGAAGACCCGCAGACCGTTGGAGCGATAGCGCTTGCCGATGAATTCCGGAAACGTGTTCGCCCCGAGCGCCGCGCCGATCGACCGAGTGCGCCGCCCGAAGAAGATGAACGCCGCCACGACGCCGATCGCGATGTTCATGAAGACCAGCCACAACAGCCCCATGCCGAACTGCCCCGCCACGCCGCCGAAGCCCACCAGCGCCGAGGTGCTGATGAACGCCGCGCCGTAGCTCATCGCCATCACGAAGGGATTGGTCGAACGCCCCGCCAGAAGATAATCGCCGGAGTTGTGCGTCTTCCGAAACCCGCGCCACCCGAGATAGCCGATGACGCCGACGTAAATGACGATCAGCACTCCCAGCACCACCGTGTTCATACCCGCCGCCGCAATAATCATTTTTTCACCTCGTCGTCACCGGAGTTCCAGGTGATCGCGCCGTAGATCACGGCGAAGATCGTCACTCCGATGCTGCCGAGCATCGCGAGCAGGATCGAAACATCCCCCAATCCGAGCATTTTAGCCTCCCTGAATGAAAACGGCGGACCGAGGTTTTACGCAAACCCGTCCGCCCTTATCAAGTTAAATTCGGAATCCGAACCCAATCCGAACGGGATTACGCCTTTTCGTAATTCCCGGTACGAATGCAGCTCGCGCACATCTTGACCGTCTTGACCGTGCCGTTGTCGTTGATGCGCACGTTCTGGAGGTTGACTTCGAACTTGCGTTTCACGTTCTTGACCACATGCATACCGATACCGCCCGCCTTCTTCGCCAGACCCTTGCGGGTGATGCAACCGCCGTTGCCCTTCGTCTTGCCGCACAACGCGCAGACTTTACTCATTTTCTTTTCCTCGCTGTTTATGCTTAAAGTATTGACGTTACGAAACCTTTTGGTACCGGAGATGGGACTTGAACCCATACTCCCAGAGGGAACCAGATTTTGAGTCTAGCGCGTCTGCCATTCCGCCACTCCGGCACAACAATTCGTTTAATATACACCGTATCCGGCGCTTTGTCAAGCCTTTTCCGCTGCGGGAAACGGCAAAACCGCGCGGCGCGTCACTTCTTTTCCGCTGCCTCGGCGGCGGCTTTCTTGAGTTTGGCGCTCAGCCGGACCGAGCAGAAGTCGGGACCGCACATCGTGCAGTACTCGGTGCCGTGAAGACTGGGCTGGCTCGACTTCGCCACGGCGCGTTCGCGGTACTCGCGCGCCCGGTCGGGGTCGAGCGCGAGATCGAACTGCTTTTCCCAGTCGAATTTCGCCCGCGCGTCGCTGATCGCGTCGTCGCGTTCGCGGGCACCGGGGAGTTTGCGCGCGATGTCCGAAGCGTGCGCGGCGATCTTGAAGGCGATCACGCCCCGCCGCACGTCCTCCTCCTCGGGGAGCCCCAGATGCTCCATCGGCGTCACATAGCAGAGCATCGCCGCCCCGGTGAAGGCGCCCATCAGGCCCCCCATCGCCGCGACCAGATGGTCGTAGCCGGGGGCGCAGTCGGTCACGACCGGTCCCAGAATGTAAAACGGCGCGTCGAGGCAGACCTCGCGCTCGCGGCGCATGTTCATCTCGATCTCGTCGAAGGGGACGTGCCCGGGACCCTCGACCATCGCCTGCACTCCGGCGGCGCGGCAGCGGCGGACGAGCTCGCCCAGCGTGTCGAGCTCGGCGAACTGCGCCGCGTCGCTCGCGTCGGCGAGGCAGCCGGGACGCAGACCGTCGCCGAGCGACAAGGTGACGTCGTACTCGCGGCAGACTTCGAGGATCTCGTCGAAGCGCTCGTAGAAGGGATTTTCGCGTTTGTTTTCGGTCATCCACGCCGCGAGCAGCGCGCCGCCCCGGCTGACGATGCCGAGCTTGCGCTTCAAGGCTAGCGGCACATGCTTCCGCAACAGACCCGCGTGGATCGTCATGTAGTCCACCCCCTGCTCCGCCTGATCGCGGATGACATTCAGGATGTTGTCGCCGCCGATGTTTTTGCCGGTGTAGCGCGCGACCGCCTCGTAGACGGGAACGGTGCCGAGCGGAGCGGGACACGCCGCGAGGATCGCCCGTCTGATCAGGTCGATGTCGCCGCCGGTGCTCAAATCCATGACCGTGTCCGCGCCGTACTTGAGCGCGGTGCGCATCTTCTTGAGTTCGCTCCCGGCGCAGCTCGAAAGCTCCGAGTTGCCGATGTTCGCGTTGATCTTGGTCGAGAGCACCCGCCCGATGCCGATCGGTTCGAGGGCGGTGTGGTTTTTGTTCGCGGGGATCACCGCCGTCCCGTCGGCGACGAGTTTCCGTATGAACTCGGCGTCGCGGCGCTCTTTGGCGGCGACCTTTTCGATCTGCGGCGTTATCTGCCCGGCGCGGGCGGCTTCAAGTTGAGTCATCTGCTTCGCCTTTCCGTATGGTGAATCCTGTTGAAAATCTGCTTGTCAACGGACCGGAAAGCCGATCTGGCGAACTCCCTGCGGCGGCATTACCCGCATCAGGTACCAGGGTCGGAACGGCGACGCCGCTCCCTCTCAGCCGAAGCTCCCCTGTCCGTAATTTGCTTGCGCCTTAATATATCACGCCGCGCCGCGCAATACCAGCGCGGAAAGGCGTCCGCGGGCTTGCCCGGCGCCCGGGGAGCGCAAAATTAAGCAAAAAAAACCGCCCGGCGCTTGCAAAAAACTCAAGATGTGTTTTATTTAATGTATATCACGGATTGTCTGTCGCAACAACGACGGTTACCAGAAACAAACGAAAGGAAGGCAAGTCATGCGCGCATTGTCCAAGATCTCCGCCGACTGGTGGGATTACACCACTCTCGACCGCTCCATCCTCGACGCGGCCGCCCGGATCACCCTCGAAGACCTCAAGAAACTGGAGCGTCCCGGGTTCAAGATCAACCTCTACTCGACCTATCAGGAGTTCTACTGCGCCGAGGCGCTCGAGTACGTCACCTGCTGGCAGAAGGCGACCGCCGACAACCCCTGCGGCATCTGCGGACCGATCGGTCCCACAGAACAGCTCCCGGTCGTCGCCGAGATCGTCAACGCCATCGGTCTGAACCTCAAGAACGCCCACTTCTGGGGCATGGACGAGTGGTGCCTCGACAACGGCAAGGCCGCCGGCATGGACTTCCCGCTCGGCTTCGCCAAGGCGGACTGGGACCTCTGCTTCTCGCGCATCCGTCCGGAACTGCGCATGCCGATGGAAAACCTCCACTTCCCGAACGGCGACCTCAAAGCCTATGAAGCCAGCTACGACGCCGCCAAGTGCCTCATCATGCAGGGCGGTCAGGGCGAGACCAAGCACTGGGCGTTCAACGACCCCGTCCGCCGCGAAGGCGAGTACAAGGACAACCCGCCCAGCCCCGCCGAATACCGCAAGAAGGGCACGCGGCTGGTCGAACTGCACCCGATCACGCTGATCCAGAACGCCCGCACCTCCGGCGGCGGCACCGTCCAGAACGTGCCGAGCAAGGCGTTCACCGTCGGTCCGCAGCAGACCTGGAAAGCCGACCGCGTGTCGATCTGGCACCCCGGTCACCACGACAACCCCTTCGGGATGCGGCTGTCGACCTACATGATCGCCAACAAGATTCCGGACAGCGCCGTGCCGATGTCGTTGCTGGCGGAACACGACGACGTGGTCTTCAACTTCTACGCTCCGGGCTTCGGCGTCTGCGACGTGGAGATGCACTGATCCCACAGGAAAGCGTGATTTGAGATGAAGAAAGTTGCCATGGCGATCGCCAGCCATCCCGACGACATCGAGTTCGGGATGGCGGGAACACTGCTGATGCTTCAGAAGGCGGGTTACGAGATCCACTACATGAACATCGCGAACGGCAGTCTGGGCACCGAAAAGTACGACTACAAGACCATCGTCGCGATGCGAAGAGAAGAGGCGATGAACTCCTGCAAGCTCGCGGGATTTCACTACCACGAGAGCATCTGCGACGACCTCGAGGTCTTCTATTGCCCCGAGCTCTTCGGCAAGGTCGTGCCCGAACTGCGCGACGCGCATCCGCAGATCCTCCTGACCCACGGTCCTTACGACTACATGGAAGACCACGTCAACGCCGGAAGACTCGCGACCAGCGCCGCCTTCTGCCGCGGCATGGGCAACGCCAAGACCTCGCGCTTCGCCGCGAAGTTCGACGACCCGATCACCGTCTACCACTCGATGCCGCACAGTTTGTCCGACAGCCTGCGGCGTCCGGTGATCCCCGGGATCTTCGTCGACATCGCATCGGTGATCGAGAAGAAAAAGGCGATGCTCAGCTGCCACAAGAGTCAGCAGAGCTGGCTCGACGTGAGTCAGGGGAACAACTCCTACACGCAGGATCTGGTCGACCGCGGCGAGTACTTCGGCAAAATGTCGAAGCGCTACAAATACGCCGAGGGGTGGATCCGCCACAATCCGCTCGGGTTCTGCGACCCCGACGACAACCCGCTTATGGACGTGCTCGGTCCCGCGGGTGACGCCTTCATCAACGAGGAGTTCGAAAAGACTACCCGCATCGAAAACTACATGTGACGGGCAAACCGCCTTTTCACCGCGCCGACGGGCAACCCCCGCCGGCGCTTTTTTGTTCCTCCGGCGGTGGGACGAATAGGACAATTAAGACGATTGGGACAACCGTGGCTGGAGCCCGCGCGTCGGCGGCACCCGGCGCTCCGCAAAAAAAACACCGGGCGAACCGATTTCGGCAGCCCGGTGCGAAAGTTTGCGCCGCTATTTAAGGTATCAATAATAGGGCGACAGGTGACCGACGCCGCCTTCCTCCTTGCATACCACGTCGGGACCGGAATACCAGAGCAGCGCCGCGGAAATGTGCGCGTGATTGCTGCCGGCGCGACCGAAGATGTAGGGCTGATAGTAGTTCTTCATGTTGTCGGCGTCGGTCGATACGACGCTGCCCGCCTGCGTGTAGATATTGGCGCGCCCGTTGTGCTCCATACTGAGCCGCGCGTAGTTCTCTCCGCCATTTTGGGCCATATTCGAAGTCGCGTATCCGGCGGCGATATGACAGTACTGGGTTCCGTACTGATAGCTCCGCCCGTCCGTGAACCACACCCGCTTGCTCGGCGACACGTTGTTGTCGACGATGGTCGTGCTGTTCTTGAAGTATCCGTTGTTGTACTCGGCGTGGCTGAAGCTGATCCCCCAGACGGGGTCGGGTCCGGTCTCCGAGGTGGATCCGGTATTGTTGTTGTAGATCGCCGCGTAGGTCTGCATGTTCTTGGCATCGTAGTCGCTATCCGCGACTTTCTTGATCGGCACGGAGGGGCACCCCATCCATCCCGGACGGGCGCCGGCGCCGACGCCCGCCGCGCTCAGCGACTGATAGTTGGCGGGCCAGCTGCCGGGGATGTACTTGGCGAAGCACAACCGGCTCAGCCAGCCGCCGCGGGCGTACTTGTCGGTCGTGCTGAACGCGGTGGAGTTCGACGCGGGCCAGAAGTTGCGGTTGTCGTTGATGTAGAGCTGACCGACCGCACCCAGCTGTTTCAAATTGGATACGCAGCGCGTGCCGTGCGCCCGTTCGCGCGCGGACTGCAGCGCGGGGAGCAGCATCGCCGCCAGAATGGCGATGATCGCGATCACGACCAGCAGCTCGATCAGCGTGAAGCGCGCCATGGCGACGGTCAAATCCGGTGATTTATGTTTGTTTCCCATTTCCAACCCTTCCTTTTGTTGACGAAACTCCCGTAAAGCGGATAAAAAAACCGATGGCAAATATATTATACCCGATTTTTTCGTCAAAAGCAACAATCGTACCGCTTTTTTTCACGATTTTCCGGTGCGGCGCCGAGAGCCCGCCATATCGGATAAAGAGGGGCGCGTAAATCGTTCTCCGCCGCCCGTTGCGGCGAAAAAACACCGGCGATCTGGCGGAAAAAACGCCGAATGCGATCATATCTTCTTGAAAAAAAGGGTTTTTTGTGATATATTAGTCGATTGCGGAATCGCATGACGATACTTTTTATCGGTTATTTCATGACGATATGGATACTTTTTCCGAAAAAGAATTGGAGCAACTTAAGAAGTTGGAACAGTTACGCAGACTGCTTCAGACGATCTTGAAGGAACACGTCCGTCTGCTGGTCGCGGTCTTTGTGATTGTTCTGATTGCCATATTGTTGTCGGTGTACCTCAAAGCGGTCTATTCGCCGGTCCGTTTCGAGGCGCAGGCGATGTTGTACTACTACCCGAAGCAGACCGCCAACATCCGCCCGTTCGACCCCAAATACGTGCTTCAGGTGCTGACGCGCAACGCCATGCGGCAGCAGTTCTACCGCGTTGCGGGCGCCGAGGCGGGCAAGACGAAGTACATGCCCAACCAGATCAAGATCACCCCGGTCGAACGCAACCGGGTGCTGGACTGCTTCAAGATCACGCTCAACGCCCCCGACGCGAAAACCGCGATCTCCTACACCAACGCCTTCGCCTCGTACTGCAACCGCGCGTATACCGAGGAGCGGAGCTCGAGCCTCCAGAAATGGAAGGAGGATCTGATGCAGAAGAAGTCGGATATCTTCAACGACATCCGGCGCCTCGACAACGAAAAGAGCAAACTCGGCGCCCCGATCGACATCGTCGCGCCCGAAAAGGACTACGAACAGCTGCGTCAGCTGCTTACCGACCAGCGCTCCGCCAACACCAAGCTCGGGCTGACGGTCGCCAGTCTGGAACACCGCCGGAGCCGGCTGAAAAAAAAGCTGGATCAATACAATCCGGGGCTGCTTGAGAACGAAAAGGTCCTCCGGGAGATGTTCAAGGCGATGAAGCAGCTCGACGAGGAAGTGATGATCGCCGAAGGACTGTACACCGACCTCAACCCCAAGCTGATGGCGCTTCGCGCGCGGCGGGAGCAGCAGGAAAAACGCTTCCAGGCGTTCCTCAAGGAAAAGAAGCTGGATAACGCCGACGAGGAGTCGCTGGAGGCCGCCACCGCGATCAACACCGAACTCAAGGAGGTCGACACCGATCTGGAAAGCCGCCGCGAGGAGATGCGCATTCTCACCCGCGAACTCAACGACACCACCGAAAAGTTCGATCACCTCAACGAGATCCTGCCCAACATCCAGAAGATCAACCAGCAGTACGCGAGTCTGCAGGATTCGCTGCACAAACTGGATACCTCGGTGTCGGACATCAACTATCTGCTGCCGCTGGTCAAGGACGATCTGCTGATCGGCGAACGCGCCGACACGGCATACGGCATCATCCCCTTCAGCAAGAGGAATATCGCCATCTGCATCTTCGCGGCACTGTCGCTGACGGGGTTCATGGCGGTGCTGACGGTACTTCTGGAGTTCTGGCTGGGCACCGTCTCCAGCGAGAAGGAACTTTCGCTGCTGCCGGGGCTGCCCTATCTGGGCTCGCTGCCGACGTCGGATGAGCTCTTCGAATCCAAACGCAAGCAGCAGATCGCCTTCAACACGATCTGTCACAACTTCCAGGCGTCCGAGACCGAATATCACATCGTGCTCACCGGAACGCTGCCGGGCGGCAAGCTGATCCCCTCGCTCTTCGACGCCTTCGAGTGGACCTTCGCCATGGCGGGCAAAAAGACCCTCGCCGTCGACATGGTGCTCGCGGACAACTTCGACGACACGGCGTTCCAGGAGTGCGACACCGGGATCATCGTCTACTCGGGCAGCAAAGGGTATCTCCCGGTCGGCAGCAAACACTTCCTCGCCCCGTCCGAGCAGATGCTGCTCAAGCAGGACCTGCAGCTGCTCCGCGAAACCTACGACCTCATCTTCATCAAGCACTCCGCGTCGCTGCGGCGCGACCGTATGTTCCTCGAACAGATCGTCGGGCTCTGCGACAGCGCGATGATCGCGGTGGGCGCCCGCAAGACGACCCGAAAGTATCTGCGGCGGCTGGTGGCCATCCACAAGAAGACCAATCTGCCGATCATGACCATTCTCTCCGACAATTCACGGGACGCCGCCGAAAAAAGCACCAATCTGGAGGTCGGAATATGAAGACGTACCGTTGGATGTGCCGCATGTTCATCGCGACGGTGCTGTGGAGCGCCGCCGGATGCTACGACCGTGTCACCTGGAATTACTCCGATTTCAAGGAGCTTTCCGGCAACAACGCGATCATCGACGAGAACGGCTTCAGCGAAGCGGAGCGCGACGCGGAGCTCAAGTTGATCGTCGAGCGCGACGACAAAATGAAGCAGACTTACACCATCAACGCCGGCGACAGCATCTCGATCACCGTCTACAACCACCCCGACCTCTCGGTCGGTAGGACGCTGGTGACCACCGACGGTTATGTCGGCATGGTGCTGGTGGGGCAGATCAGCGTCGCCGGAAAGACGCTGGAACAGGCGGCGCTCGCCTTCGAAGAGGAGCTTTCCAAGTACATCCGCAACCCCAAGGTCGGTATCTCGCCGCTGGAGATCCACTCCGAGACCGCGACCATCGCCGGAGCGGTCAACAAGCCGGGAATGTTCACCATCGCCAACGAAATGCGTCTGACCGACCTCTTCGCCATGGCGGGCGGCGCCGCTTCGCGCCTTTATGACGGTCAGACTCTGGAGGCGGCGGATTTCAGCAAGGCGGTCTTCGTCCGCAGAGGCAAAATACTGCCGGTGGATTTCGTGAAGGCGCTGGAATCCGGCAACCCGCTGCACAATCTGCAACTGCACAAAGGCGATTACATCTACATCCCCGCCAAGGACGACAGCATGGTGTTCCTGATCGGCGACGTGAAAAATCCGCAGCGGCGGGTCTGGACCAAAAACATGGGGCTGCTGGAACTCATCGCGGCATGCGGCGGGCTGAACGAAACCCACTGGTCCAACGCGATCATCATTCGCGGCGGCTTCGCCAAACCCAAGATGTACAAGATCGACCTCGACGGCGTGCTGCGGGGCGACAAGCCCAACGTGCCGCTGGAATCCGGCGACATCGTCTACCTTCCGCACGACGATATTTCAGAATACAATGTATTCATACGCAAGCTGTTCCCGACGGCGCAGCTGGTCAACATGATCTCCACGCCGCTGTTCTGGTACACGAAGTTCTGACGATCATGAAGTACCTGTTTTTCGCCGCCGCGATCCTGGGAATACTGCCGATGACGGTATTTCTGATCTGTGACCGCAGGATGATCCGGTTGAGCGTACTGGGGCTGATACTGCCGCAGCTGGCGTTCGACGGCACGGCGATCAACTTCTTTTCGCACGAGGCGTATCGCGGCACTTCGCGCGGGCTGGAGGTGTCGCTCGTCTACATCATGGCGGCGGTGCTGCTGCTGGCGTTCACCATTCTGCGCGGGCAGCGGAAGCTCTGCCCGGACTGGGGCAGCCGGATCTACATCCTCTACTTTCTGCTGTGCGTACCATCGCTGCTGAACGCGGCGAACATACTCTTCGGCGTCTTCGAGCTGTGGAAGATGGCGATGATCCATCTGGTCTTCATGGCGGCATATTACTATCTGGAGTTCAACGACGGCGACATCGACATCATCATCTACGGTCTGACGGCGATGGTCGTGGTGAACTTTCTGGACGTGCTGATCCAATACGTCTACGGGGTCTACCGGGCGCGGGGGGTGTTCCCGCATCCGAACAGCATGGCGATGTACATGGAGATCGCCGGAATACTGCTGTTCTCGCGCATTTTCAACAACCGCGAGGGTCGTCTGACGGTGCTTTTCTTCTTCGTTTTCCTGATGGCGGCGGTGGCGATCGTGCGCACTTTTTCGCGCGGCGCGATCTTCTGCTTCCCTCTGGGACTGGTGCTGACGGTGCTGTGTTCGCTGTGGGGCGGACTTTCCGTCGGCAAGACCCGCTGGCTGCTGCTGCTGCTGCCGCTCGCGCTGGCGGGAACGATCATATTCATGCCGAAGATCATCGACCGGTTCAAGAAGGCGCCCAAAGCCTCCGCCGACACCCGCAGGAGCCTCGCCGTCGCCGCGGTCCGGATGATACAGGACAAACCGTGGATCGGCGTCGGCATCAACAACTGGGGCATCAAGATCAATCCGCCGTATCCCTACGGCAAGCACCGGCGCGACAACTGGAGCACTTGGAGCAACAGCGACAGCATCAAAGACGGCATCGTCGAGACCATCTATCTACTGGTCGGTGCGGAGTGCGGTCTGCCGTGCCTGTTCGTACTGCTGTGCTGGTTCGGTTATTACTGGCTCTCGTCGATCCGGTTGATGAAGCTTTTGCGACGAACGCGGTTTTTCTACATTCCGGCGGGGACCTTCGGCGCCCTGACCGCGGTATTCATGCAATCCGCGCTTGAGTGGGTGCTCAAGCAGCAGATAAATTTCATATTCCTGGTGACGGTGTTTGCGATCGTGAGCTTCCTCAACAAGCACTACGAAGAACTGATCGCGATGGAGGAAAAGGCCGCTGCCGCCGACGCGCCGGTCGAAACTCCGCCTCCCGCGCCGGCGAAACCGCCTAAACTCGACGACCTTCCGGCAGTCTGAAACCACAACGAGGTGACGACATGACTTACCGCATCTGCCTGCTCGGAGTACTGACCCTGCTTCTTGCGGCGGCGGGTCGTGCCGACGAACCAACCGCCCTGCCGCCGCGCGGCGAATGGAACTGCGTCGCGCTGACGCCCCGCCATCTGGCGCTCACCGGCGACTATTCGCAGCTGCAGCTGCAGCTGTTCCGCCAGCGTATGGCGGAACGCTCGAAAAACAAGAACAAAAAGCTGCCCAAATGGGCGCTGGACTACCGCTTCAACATCTCCGGCACCGAGGCGATCGCCATGTACCGCCCGCAGGTCGTGCAGATGCTCCGGGACAAGCCGGAAATAAAGCTGGCATCAGACCGCGGCGCCGTCGCGGTCGCCGCCTCGGGATACTGGATGAGCCCGATCGGTCAGTCGTGCTTCCCGGATGAAAACGGCGTGTCGCGCTACTCGCTCAACGCCGACGTCGCGCACCATCTTTTTTTGACGCTCGACCGGCCGCTGGCGATGGGAGAAAAGCTGACGATCACGCTCCCCGCCGGCGAGCGTATCGACTTCACAATGCGCCCCGAGGATCCCTCGCCCGTGTTCCGCATCAACCAGCTGGGCTACATGCCGAATGCGCCAAAGTACGCCTATCTGGGCGCTTGGCTCGGCACATTGAAGGCGCTTCCTCTGCACAAGGAATTCGGCGGCAAAGAGTTTCGTCTGGTCGACGTTGACAGCGGGAAAACGCTCCACACCGGATTGCTGCACCCACGCCGCCACGACCAGTTCACCCCCAAGGGCACGCCGTTCACCGGCGAGGAGGTGTTGGAAATGGATTTCTCGTCCGTCACCGCTCCTGGACGCTGCCGGCTCGAGGTGGACGGCATCGGCCGCAGTCCGGATTTTCTGATCGGCGACCGCACGATGGCGGAGGCGTTCTACATCCACGCGCGCGGTCTCTACCACCAGCGGTGCGGCATCGCCAAGGAGAAACCCTACACCAACTGGACCCTGCCCGCCTGTCACCAGCAATCGGTGCGGGGATGCCATCCGCCGAACATCGACCATTACAGCAAAAGCGAGAAGCACCGCCCCTTCGGATTCAGTTCCACCGGCGGCAAAAGTCTGAAGGTCAGCCAGTTCAGTTTGATCATGCAGAACCCGCCCTCCGTACCCGAGGTGCTCCGCGCCCCCGGCGGCTGGCACGACGCCGCCGACTGGGACCGCCGCCCGCAGCATCTGCGGATCGTCGGCGACCTCGCCGCGGTCTATCTGCTCAGACCGGGCAACTTCTGCGACGGTCAGCTCAATCTGCCCGAAAGCGGCAACGGCATCCCGGATATTCTGGACGAGGCGGGCTGGGGGATCGGACACCTGCGGCTGAAGCAGCAGACCAACGGCGGCGTCGGCACCTGGGAGGAGACGACCCGGCACCCCAATTCGCGCGACGGGTCGTCGGCACAGGACAACCTCACCTACTACCTGTCGTGCGCCACGCGCAACAGCACTCTGGAGTACGCGGCATACGCGGCGGAGCTGGCGCTGGCGCTCAAAAAAGCCGGCGCGGAAAAACTATCCGAAGCGTACCGCGACTCCGCCGTCCGGGCATGGGACTTCGCGATGGACAAGAAGAACCGGTGCGTCCGCTCGTTCCGCTACGATCACCAGATCATCTTCTACCGGGAAGAGCCCGATGTGGCGCCGGAATTCGTCGTCAAGGCGGGCTTCGACCTCTACACGCTGTGCGGCGACGAACGCTTCCTCGCCGCGGCGGAGCAGGTGGCGGACGCCGCCATTTCGGCGATGCACAAGGATTCCTGGCGCTGGTCGCCGCTCATGTATGCGGAAATGGAGGTGTTCCCCTGCTATTCGGCGCCGCTGAACAAACTCCGGAAACTTCACCGACAGACCTTGACCGCGCAGGCGCAGCGACTGCTCAAGCAGCAGGCGGAAAATTACCCGATCCGGGTCCCGTGGTACAGCACCGGCGAGGGGTGGAGCCACACCATGGGCTGGGGCACCTTCCATCCGCTGCGCCGCGCGCTGACGCTGATCGCCGCCCACGCGCTGACCGGCGAGCGCAAATATCTCGACGGGGCGTATCTGGCGAACGACTTTCACAACGGCGCCAATCCCTTCGGCAGCACGCTCACGAGCGGACTGGGGCGAGTCTATCCGGTGCGCTTTCTGAGTCTGGACTCCTACGCGGACGGCATCGCCGAGTTCATCCCCGGCATCACGCCGTACCGCAACACCTACGGCATCCCGCGCGACGCGGTGCGCATGGCGTACGGACTGTATTACCCCATCAACCCGGGGCAGCAGTTTGCCGGGTTGAATCTGTCGCTGCTGCCCGAAGCGGAGCTGGACGAAAACGATTGCGCCCGGGAGGTCTCGCGGATCTTCCCGATATGGCACCGCTGGTGCAACGTCGAAAGCCGGACCGTGGCGGCGAGCGAGTTCACCGTGTGGGAGACCATCGCGCCCGCGGCGGCGGCGACCGGTTATCTCCTCAACGGGGCGTCGCAACCCGAAAAGGAGTGGATCGAGCGGAAACCCGTGGACGACATCCGCAAACTGCCCGGTTACGCGCCGCTGCCGTAAAAGGGGATCGGAAATGATGAAAAACGACATCGAAATATTTTTGTTCATCGACGCGCTGGGCTGGGAGCTGGTCGAACGCACGCATTTCATGGAAAAGGAACTGCCCTACCGGAGGAAGATCGAGATGCAGTTCGGCTATTCCAGCACCGCGATCCCGACCATCCTGTCGGGGCGGACTCCGGCGGAGCACGGGCATCTGGGATTGTTCCGCTTCGCACCCGCGGACTCGCCGTTCAAATCCCTTGCCAAGCTCGCCCCGCTGATGAAGCCGGAGTCGCTGTGGAACCGGGGGCGGGTGCGGAATCTCCTGTCCAAGGTGGTGAAGCGCCTCTGCGGCTTCACCGGGTACTTCCAGCTCTACCAGATGCCGTTCAAAAAGCTGGCGCTGATGGACTACTGCGAAAAACACGACCTCTTCGCCCCGCGCGGCATGGAGGGGATCGCGAACCTGTACGACGTGCTCGAAGCCAGCGGCCGGCCGTTTCACATCTCCGACTGGCACATCGGCGACCGCCGGAACTTCGCGGCGGCGCGGCAGGCGATCAGGGAGGGTAAAACGTTCCTCTTCATCTACACGGCGGAGCTGGACGCGCTGCTGCACCAGTATCCGGTGCTGCTCCACGACGCGATCCGCGAGAAGCTCGACTGGTACGCGCAGGAGATCGAATCGCTCTTCCAGGTCTGCAGCGAGTGCGACAAAAGCCTCCGCCTGACCGTGATCTCCGACCACGGGATGACGCCGCTCACCCGGACCGCCGATCTGAAATCCGCGGTCGAAAAGACCGGACTGGTCTTCGGACGGGACTACGGCGCGTGCTACGACTCGACGATGCTCCGGGCGACCTTCCTGACCCCGGCGGCAGAGCCGGCGATCCGCGCGGCTTTGAAGCCCTTCGAGGAGTGCGGGCACTGGCTCACCGAGGAGGAGGAAAAGCACTACGGCATCTACCGATCCGACCGGCGCTTCGGCGACGCGATCTTCCTGATGGCGCCGGGGGTGCAGATCGTTCCGTCGGATATGGGGCTGCGCCCGCTGAACGGCATGCACGGCTTCGCCCCGGAGGACCGCGATTCGCAGGCGGTCATCATGTCCACGGAGGAGATCCCGCCCGAAGTGCGGCGCGTGGCGGATTACTTCGGTCTGATGAAGCAGCGCCTCGCCGAAGCGACTCCTTGATTTTCGGGTGCCGCATGGTATATTAACGAGCGCTGAACATGTGCGCGGCTGGCGGAATTGGCAAACGCTCTGGGTTTAGGTCCCAGCGCCGAAAGGCTTGCGGGTTCGACTCCCGCGCCGCGTACCATTTTTTCGGGATTTCCCCTTCACTGTCAACGGAAAATTCACATTCGGCATGAAGATCATCGGCGGATATGCGCGCGGGGTGGAACTCGCGGAGCTCGCGGGGCAGAGCGGCGTGCGCCCGACCATCGGTCGCGCCCGCGAAGCGCTCTTCAACGCGCTGGGCGACCTGACGGGAGCCCGGGTGCTGGATCTTTTCTGCGGCACGGGCGCGCTGGGGCTGGAGGCGGCGAGCCGGGGTGCGGCAGCGGTGACGTTGGTCGAGCTGGAACGCTCCCGCATCCCGGTGATCGAAACCAACATCGCCAAGGTCCGCCGTACCGGAGCGCCGGGCGTCATCTCGCTCAAAACCGCCGACGCGACGCGCCCGGAAAGCTGCCTTGACGGAGAAACTTACGACCTCGTCTTCGCCGATCCGCCTTACGCCTCCGGGCTTTCCGCGTTCCGGACCCTCGCGACGGGGTCGGGAGAAGAAGTGTTCCCGGCGTTTCCGGGCGCGCTGGTGATCTGGGAGCTGCCCGACGCGCCGGGGAGCACGGGCGAATTCATCGAACATCTCCGGGAACGCGACGCGAAGTGGAAGCTGCGCCGCTTCGGGGGAACGGAGTTTTTATGGATCGGGAACTGACGCCGGAAACTATCGCGGAGCGCTTCGCCGCCGCCGCGGTCGTGAAGAGCAATCCGGTGCGCGAAGTCCGCACGGACGAAAAGTATTTCTACAAGCTCGACCGGAGAAACCGGAGCTTCGCCGGTGAGTTCGCCGCAGCGAAACTTCTGGAGGAACGGCACATCCCGGTCGTCGAGCACCTCTGGCACGGCAGGATTTCGGCGGGAACGCTGCTCGTCACGCGGGCGCTGCCCGACGCGCCGACGGTGCGCGAATACATCGCGACCAGGTTACCGGACGGTGCGTTTCAGCGGAACTTCGCCGCGTTCATCCGGGAGTTTCTCGACTCGAAGCTGGGTCACGACGATCTGCATATCGGCAACATACTGTACGCGACGCGGGAGAGGCGTTTCGTGCTGGTCGACGTGCGGGCGGTGAAGAAATTCCGGCTGCGCCGTTTCCCCTACAGCATCTGCCGCGCCCCGCTGGAGCTCCGGCGGCATCTGCGCCGGGACGAGTTGTGCGATATGCTCGAACTGGTCGGAGTGCCCGACCCGGAGCGTTTTTACGACCGCGCGATGAAGATCGAAGCCGCGGCGCTGAACCATGAATGGCAAAAGCGCCGCGGCCAGATCCTTTCCGGATATCCCAAGTTCACCCGCGTCGACGGGTCGCGCCTCGTCGCCGCGGAGGCGACGGAAGAGGAGCTCGCGCAGTTGACGCTGCTGCCGGGGAGCGAAGGGGAGTTCTGCTCCGCCTTTTACTGGCAGCTCGCGCAAGTCCCGTACCGGCGCGTACTGACCTTCGACCGCGCGGAACACACGATCGGCGTCGCGCCGGAACTCTTCCCCACGCCGCTGCCGGAGGTGGAGATCGCCGCGCGCAAACGCCTCTACGGAACTGATTGACCGTTCCGTCACGGCTCGGGAGCGTTCGGGCGGGCGGCGGGAACGGTCGCCAGGCACTCGCACTCGACCAGCCAGCCGGGGCGGCAGACGGGCGCCCGCAGATAGACGATCGGAACGTCGGGGAATGCCGCATCGAACTCCGCGCGGACTTGCGCGAGCTCGGCGGGGTCGCGCAGATAGACCGTCGCCGCGCAGACCTGCGGCAGCTTGGCTCCGCCCTCTTCGAGCAGCGCCGAGATATTTTCGAGCACCCGGCGGCTCTGGTTGCGGACATCCCCTTCGTGCATGATCCTGCCTTCGCGGTCGATGCTCGCCGTGCCGGAGATTATGAACCAGTCGCGGTCGCGCCATCCGACGCGCATCCCCCGTTCGAAGCGGACGCCGTATAGAGCGGTCGGCGACAGGTGGTCGAGCGCCCGAAGCGGCGTCTGTTCCGGCGTTTCCCCCGCGCAGACGAGCGCGTCCATGGCGACGAGCTGTTTGGGTTCGTCGGTGCCGCCGCCGATGCCGGTGCTGGCGAGGTAGCGGTCGCGCATGGCGTGTTCGTCGAAACAGACGTTGCGACCGCGCACCACGCCCGCGTAGTTGTTGTCGACGTCGCGGCAGTAGATCCACGTCCGCAGCACGTTGCGATCAAGCCTGCCGCCGGGCCCTTCGACCTCCGCGGCAAGCTTGCCGAAAAGTCCGTACATCTGCGTGAAGCCGTCCCCCTCGGCGAGGCGCGGCGAATAGACGACGCGGCAGCGGGAACGGGGCGCGACGAACCACGCCTCCAGCGCGATCCGGGACCCCGTCGCCGGCGGCTGGTCGGTGATCGAAGCGGGTCGCCCGGCGAGGAGTTTCCGGAGCCGCGGTCCCTGATTGGCGGCGTCGCTCAGGTGAAAACGCAGCAAGAGTTCGTCGTCCGGGGTCATACCCCGATCCGCCGCTCCGGCATTGTAGGCGCTCCACAACGCCGCGAGTTCGGCGTCGAAGTCTTGAAACGCCCCCGACTCCGCCTCGAACGAGCAGAAATACTCCTGGCGCCCCTGAGAAGAGGCGAAATTGCGCCAGCGCGATCTCACTTTTCCGGACATGCCATCACCTCCATCCGTATCGCCGGCAACAGAAAGCGTTCGTTGGTCTTCTTGCCCTTGTCGTTGGTGTACTTGTAACTGACGCGCACGATCAGATTGTACTTGCCGGGAACGGTGTTTTCCGCCGCCTGAATGTTAAGTTGCACCATGCCGTCGACTTCGGTCTTGTCGGCGAGAGCGATCCCCGGCGGCGGATCGGCGAGGACATAGTCGACCTCGACATCCTTCGCCGGGCAGCGCCACAATTCGAGCGTCGTCTGACCGCCCGGAGCGATCTTCAGCACTTTGAACGGGTCGACCATATAGAAACGCGAAGCTTGAGAGGAACCCCACGTTTGCACCGCCAGCATTTTTATCGCCGGAACGAGGTGGGTGTAAGCGAACGCCTGCATCGCCTCGTCGGCGGCGTGCGCCTCGCGCCGCATCCCGTCGGCGGGACCGCCGTCGACGATGCCGATCAACCGCACCGGGCGGGCGACGCCATCCGGTCGGCGCCAGAACTGCGACACCAGCGTGAAGGCGGCGGTATCCATCCCCGGCTCCAACGAGTTCGCGCCGACGATCCGCAAATCGGAATCGCCGGTGGTCGTGAGGACGATCCGACCGTCGAAGCCGTTTTTGCGCACGATCGTGACCTTGACGACGGCGGGGACGTTGGTCCCGGCGCTCAGCCCCGACGGGTAGGCGTAGAGCTCGAAATCCGGCTGTGCCGGGACGATCCGGAAGAAGCCGAACGCCTCCGGTCCGCCGGTGCCCGAAGAATCCGCGACCTCGGCGGTGTAGACGCCGTCCGCCGGTATCCGGAGCACGAGCTGCGGGTCCGCCTGATGCAGCGTGGTGCCGATGCGGGGACATTTGACGTCGTCATTTTCGGCGATGAGTTCCCCCTCCGGACCGAAGACGGCAAGCCGCGCGTCGAGCGGCGAACCGAGGCGCCGCGCCAATACCTCGATGGCGAGTTTTTCGCCCGCCTTGGCTTTGAAACGCCACTTTGCCCTCGCTCCGGGACGTTCTAGAGTTAAGCGCAGAAATGCCGGCAGCGACAGCTCCGCGCCGTCGGACGGTGAATCCGTCCACGGACCGCCGAACTCCGACGCCGGTTCGGGCATCCGGAATTTGACCGTGCCCCGCCGCGCGCGGATGCGGTAGACGAAGTCTTCGCGCCCCCGGTACAGCGCGTCGCGGATGCGCAACGTATAAACGTCGTCATCCGGAGCCCGGAAGACCAGCTGCGGATCGGGATCGAAGTGATGGTCGTCGGCGGAGGCGATCAGCCGTCCCTTGGCGTCGAAGACCTCCAGCACCGCCTGAAAGTGCCCGGGCACCCCGTCGCCGAGAAACGGCACCAGCGCCCGGGCGCGCACCGTGAAGGTCATGGTCTCGCCCTGCCGGGCATGGAATTGCCAGTCGTCGCTGTTGCCGGGCAGGATCTGCCCGTTGAGCACGGCGGGCACGGTGAACGCGGAGCGGGGGCGCGGCAGCTCCGGCGGGGTGAAACGCGGTTCGTTGATCTCGCGGAGCGTGTCGACGTAAAACGGCAGCGGGTCGCTGATCTGATCTTTCCCCACCAGCCGGAACTCGCGGCGACCGGGTTTGGCGTCCCCGGCGATCTCCAGTTTTACGATCGCCATGTCGGCTATGGAGGGCGACTTCTGCAGCGGATCGGTCGGAATGAAGAGGTGGCGTTCGACGAGCTCGCGCTGCAGCGGGGGCAGTTTGCCGAGTTCGTCGTAGTAGCGGTTCTTGCGCCACTCCTTGGTGTCCTCGGGGCGCGGCGGGAACTCGGTGACGCCCTTCCGCAAAAGCTTCAGGCAGCTGATGAGATAGCGCTTCTGCGGAGCGGGAACGTGTCCCATATGCGGCACCTTTTCCAAACCGAGCACCTTGACGCCGCCGCCCGAGATCCAGACGTTGTTCACGTTGCCGAAAGCCCGGCCGCCGACCAGCACTTCGACCGTCGTTCCCGCCCGGCCGCCAGCGGGATAGAGGTAGCCGATATGCACGCCGAAAAGCGCCGCAGCAGCGCAACACGCCGCCGCGAAGCACAGACTTTTGACCGAGAACATCCGCATTTTCATCATCGTCCCCCCCCGGATCCTAATGATACAGCATGAACTCGCGCGTGTTGACGAGCGCCCAGACGACGTCGCCCCACAGCCGACCGCGTTGTTTCCTCGGCGTTTCATCGAAGCGCCCGCGCAGCACGGCGCGCTCCGCCTTGGTGGGATAGCGCGACAGGATAAGAAGATACAGTTCGTCGATGCGGCGATCCAATTTCAGCTCCCGCTTGCCGAAGATCCGCTGCGGAGCTTTGTGCAGCCGCTCGAAGAGAATGTTGGAGTTGAGCAGCCATTGGCGCTGCCCGGAGGTGACGTGCAACCGCGTTTCGTCCAATCTCCCCGAATCGCGCGGCGAGCGCCCGAAGTTGTCGAGCGCGCCGCTGGAGATGCTGCCGTCGGCGATCTTTACGGCGGGAGTCCGCGGCGGCAGGATCGTGAACGGCTCCGGGATCACGCTGCGGTAATGGTCGTAAGCGCCGGTGACGGCGGCGAGCATGTCGACGAAGACCTCGGGCTCCAGCCGGTGCACCGGGTAGACGGCGAAGAGCTCTTCCGCCTTGATCTGCTCCTTTTCGACCGTCCGCCAGTTGGCGTTGAAGGCGGGACTGTTGCAGATGATGCGGACGAGCGACTTGACGCTGTAGCCGCCGCGCCGGAACGCCTCCGCCAGCGCGTCGAGCTCGGGGGTGGTGCGAAGGTGGACCTTGCCGTCGGATGTTACTTCGACGAGATCGTCGGCGGGTTCGACGAAGCCCCGTCCCAAAAAATAGAACCACATCCGGTTGGCGAACGCCCGCGCGAAATACGGGTTCTCCGGAGAAGTCAGCCATTCGGCGAAAATTTGACGCGGCTCCTGCTCCGGCGCCTTGATGTCGCAGACGACGCCGTCCGGGGTGCGCGCCTCGAACTCCGCCGGTTCGGGACGGGAGAAGACGATCTCCTCCTTCCACTCGTCGGTGGACTTGAAGCCGAGGCGGCCGAAAAACGCGGCGACGCCCCGGCGGTCCGCTTCGGGGAGCTTTTCCAGCCGGATGCCCGCGAGACTCAGCATCACGCCGCGGGCGATCCCCTCCGGGGTGCGGTCGGCGTGACCGCGCAGAAAGTTCACCTGCGGCTTGCGGAAGTTGCTGCCGTCGGTCGTGATGAGTTCGTACGCCATCCGGTCGTAGGGCAGATCCCGCGCCGCCGCGTCGCGCAGATAAGCGTGGAAAAGCTGCACCGCGTTGGGCCACATGTTGATCGGAAACTCCGACTTGACCCGGAACATCTGGCAGTAGCGCATCGCCATCATATCGGCGAACTCGGGCGAGTTCAGCAGCCGGTCGATCAGTTTGGCGCGTTTGTCGGGCGACTTGTCATCCAGAAAGCGCCGCACCTCGCCCGGGGTCGGCGGACGCCCCGTGAGCTTGAGCCGCGCCCGCCGCAGAAACGTCGCGTCGGAGGCGGATTTTACGGAGGTCAGGTTCGCCTGTTTCCAGGACTTCTTCAACTGCGAATTGAACGGCGCCCCGCTCGGGCGGGACGACTTCGCCTTCGCGGCGTCGGATTTGAACTCGGCGATGCGCTTACGCAGCGCCGCAAGCGCCTGTTCCGGGTCGTCGATCCCCTCGACCGACTTTTCCAGCGGACACAATCCGGAGCGGTCGGCGTTGAGGATGCGCGGCACGAGCAGACCGTGATTGGTCGGAATGCCGTATTTTTCGAGGTACGCCTTGCCGTCCTCGCTCATGATCTCGCCGTGGACCGCGCGCGCACCGCCGGAGATCGCCACCGCCGCCGCGGCGCGACCGATCACCTTGTCGACCAGCGTCGATCCCTTCAGCAGCTCCGGCTGGGAGTCGTGGAACTCGAGTAACGGCATCACGCCCCGCCCCCGTTTGACGTGGAGACGACCGTCGCGGATCATCACGCACTCGGCGCGACCGTCGCGGATCAACTGCCTTGCCTCCGCGACTTCCGGGGTGGAAAACACTTCCGCCGGGGTTTCTTCCGCGCAAAGCGAAAAAACTCCGCACGACAGCACCGGCAGCAATACCGGCAACAGAGCTCCGAAAAGCGGCGATCGCGTATCGAACATGGACCTTATCCCGCTGTTTTTTGAATTTTCCTCGGGGAACCCCCGTTCCCCGGGTCCGGAAGAGAATATAACTTCACTAAAGCAAGTTGTCAACGGATTTACCGGAATCAAATCGCAGATTTATTTGCAATCGCGCCGCCGCGGTGTTATTTTTCATCTGTGACAGCGCGCCGGGGGATTTATCCCCCGCCAGCGCCAGTCGCAAAGTCAAAGAGAGTTTTTCAACATACGGTTTTTTCCGATCATGGATCTGCACGAACACGAAAAAATATTGGTACTCGACTTCGGGTCGCAGTACAGTCAGCTCATCGCCCGCCGCGTCCGCGAATGCAACGTATACAGCCAGGTCCTGCCCTTCGGCACCCCGGCGGAAAAACTCGCGGCGGAAAACCCTTCCGGCATCATCCTTTCCGGCGGTCCCGCCAGCGTCTACGCCGCGGGCGCGCCGCAGGTCGATCCCGGCGTCTTCGATCTCGGCGTGCCGGTGCTCGGCATCTGCTACGGCATGCAGATGCTGATCCACACGCTGGGGGGCAAGGTCGCCCCCGGTCCCGCGCGGGAGTTCGGTCGCGCCGAGATGACGGTCACGGAGCCGGAGGATCCGCTCTTTGCCGGGACGCCGCGCGAATTCCCGGTGTGGATGAGCCACGGCGACAAGGTGGTCGCCTATCCCGCCGGCACGCGGGTGCTCGCCCGCACCGCCAACACCGAGAACGCGGCGGTCGTCATCGAGGGTCGGCGGCTCTACGGCATCCAGTTCCACCCCGAGGTGGTGCACACCAACTTCGGGCGCGAGATCATCCGCAACTTCTGCCGCGGCATCTGCAATTGCCGGGGCTCGTGGACGATGGAAAGTTTCATCGAAAGCAGCATCCGCCGCATCCGCGAAACGGTGGGCGAGAATCAGGTGATCCTCGGGCTGTCGGGCGGGGTCGACTCCTCGGTCGCGGCGGCGCTGATCCACCGGGCGATCGGCAATCAGCTCCACTGCATCTTCGTCGACAACGGGCTGCTGCGCAAGGACGAAGCCGCAGGGGTCAAAAAACTCTTCGGCGACAACTTCAACATGAACCTCGTCACCGTCGACGCCTCCGACCGCTTCCTCGAGGAGCTGGCGGGCATCGAGGAGCCGGAGCGCAAGCGAAAGATCATCGGGCGCGAATTCATCGCCGTCTTCGCCGACGCCGCGCGGAAGATCGAAAACGCCAAGTTCCTCGCGCAGGGGACGACCTATCCCGACGTCATCGAGAGCGTACCCATCAACGGCAACCCCTCCGCCGTCATCAAGAGCCACCACAACGTCGGCGGACTGCCGCCGGATCTGAAGTTCAAACTGCTCGAACCGCTCTCGCGCCTCTTCAAGGACGAGGTGCGCGAGGTCGGTCGTCAGCTCGGTCTGCCCGAAAGCGTCGTCATGCGCCAGCCGTTTCCGGGTCCGGGGCTCGGCGTGCGCCACCTCGGGGCAGTCAGAAAAGAGACGCTCGACATCCTGCGCGAAGCCGACGCCGTCATGGTCGAGGAGATCAAAAACGCGGGGCTCTACTACAAGATGTGGCAGGCGTTCGCGATCTTTCTGCCGGTCCGCACTGTCGGCGTGATGGGCGATCTGCGGACCTACGAGTACGTCATCGCGCTGCGCGCCGTCGAAAGCACCGACGGCATGACCGCCGACTGGGTGAACCTGCCGCACGAGCTCTTGCAGCGCATCTCCGGGCGCATCATCAACGAGGTGCGGGGCGTGAACCGCGTGGTTTACGACATCACCAGCAAGCCCCCCGGCACCATCGAATGGGAGTGACGGCGCAGCCGGGGCGGGAGTAATTTTTTCCTTTTTTCACGGAGGTCATCATGAACATCTCTAAAGCGCTTCTGGCGGCGCTGACGCTGTCGTGCTTCGCCGCCGCCGCATCGGGCGCCGAACGCATAGCGGTCGTCGATCTGGACAAGATCTTCCACGAATACTACAAGAGCCGGATCGCCGAGGAGACGATCCGCACTCAGGGCGAATCCTATCGGAGCTACCTCATCCAGCTCAACGACCGTCGCGAAAAACTCGCCGAAGAGGCGCGCACGGCGGCGTTCAACTCGCGCAACGTGGCGCTTTCGCCCGAAGAGACAGTCAAGGCGCGGCAGACCGCCGCGCAGGCGGAGGCGGCGCTGCGGACGATCGAATCGGAGATCGCCGCCTATCAGGAAAACATGGTCAAGTCTCTGCGCGAACTCGAACAGCGCAAACGTGCGGAAATCATCGAAGACATCCGCAACTGCGTCCGCCGCCGCGCCGCCGCCGAGGGGTATGTGTACGTCTTCGACTCGTCGGGGAAAACGCTCAACGAGCAGCCCGCGCTGCTGGTATATCCCGACGGATGCGACCTGACCAAGGTCGTGATCGAGGAACTGAACCGGACCGCGGTCAAACCGCGTCCCGCCCCCGTGCCGCCGCCGGTTGCCCCGGCGAAGTGAAATTGGATACTTGAACTTATAATCTGCAATATCAATCAAAAGAAGGAAACGACGGTAATGAAAAAAATCACTCTGAGCGCACGCGAGATCGCCGAGATCGCCGGCGGAGAGATCAAGGGCGACCCCGAACGGACCATCAACGGCGTCGCGTCGATCGTCGACGCGACTCCGGAGCAGTTGAGCTTCGTCGGTCAGAAACGCTATGAAAAGCAGCTTGAGACCACCCATGCCGGGATCGTGCTCGTCTGCCCCGACCTCGCCAACGCCCCCTGCGACGCGCGGACGCTGATCGTCTGCCGCAACGTCGACTACTCCTTCGGGCTGGTGCTGGAGCGCTTCGCCGAAGCGCCCCCCGCGTGGCAGGTCGGGGTGCATCCGAGCGCGGTGGTTTCTCCGGAAGCCAAGCTCGGCGCAGGCGTTTCGATCAACGCCAACGCCGTGATCGAAGCCGGCGCGACGATCGGCGACGGCACCGTGATCGGCGCCGGATGTTACATCGGACACGACGTCAAGATCGGCGCCAAGTGCCTCATCTATCCCAACGTCACGATCATGTACCGCTGCGAACTCGGCAGTCAGGTGGTGATCCATCCGGGCGTGGTAGTGGGCGGCGACGGCTTCGGATTCGTCCCGACCGAAAAAGGTTTGGTCAAGGTCCCCCAGACCGGCATCGTGGTGATCGGCGACGACGTCGAGATCGGCGCCAACACGACCATCGACCGCGCGCGCTTCGGCTGTACGCGAATCGGTCGCAACGTCAAGATCGACAATCAGGTGATGGTCGCCCACAACGTCGAAGTCGGCGACAGCTCCATCCTCGTCGCCCAGTGCGGCATCGCCGGCAGCGCGCGGCTGGGTCGCGGCGTGATCCTTGCCGCCAAGGCGGGGGTAAACGGTCACATCACCCTCGGCGACGGCGTGAAGGTCGCCGGAACGAGCGGCGTGCTGAAGAGCGTTCCGGCGGGTCAGGTGGCGATGGGCACCCCCGCCGAGACCCAGCGCGAGTACATGATGCGCTACTCGCTGCCGTCGCGTTTCGAAAAACTTTCCGCCAAGGTCGCCGCGCTGACCAAGGAGCTGGAGGCGCTGAAATCGCAGACCAAGTGAAGAGACGCTTCCCGCCGCTTCTGGCGGCGCTGTTCCTTGCCGCCGGGGCTTTCGCCGCGCCGGTCGCCGAAACCGACGAGCTCCGCCTCAAGGCGCTCGCGGACGACGTCGAGGCGCAGCTTGCGCTGGCGGACGAATACCTCTTCGGGCGCAACCGTCCGGTCAATCCGGTCCTCGCGGCGTACTGGTACCGCAAAGCCGCGGACAAGGGCTCGGCGGCGGGGGAATACAATTTGGGCTGCTGTTGCGAGCACGGCTGGGGCGTCGAAAAAAGTCTGCACCGGGCGTACGCGCTTTACTCGCGCGCGGCGGAACGCGGGCTCGCGGCGGCGCTGACCCGGCGGGCGATGCTGCTCTACCGGGGCATCCCGGTCGAAGATCTGGGCAGCGAACGCTTCCGGGAGCTCCCCGCCGACCGGGTGCGGGCGGTCGACGACCTGCGGCGCGCCGCCGAAGCCGGGTACACTCCGGCGAAGTTCGAGCTGGCGATGCTATTGTACGGCGATCCGGAGATGCGCCGGGGACACGAAGCCGAGATCGGGCGACTCGCCCGGGAAGCGGCGGAAGCCCCCGGGGCCGATGCGGCGGCGAAGCTCTTTTTCGCCCGGTGTCTGCAGCACGGCATCGGCGTGACCCCCGACCCCGCGCGAGCGGCGGAACTCTATCGCGGCGCGGCGGATGCTGGCGATCCCCGGGCGATGGCGATGCTCGGCAGGATGCTGGAATTCGGCATGGGCGTCAAACCCGACCCCGCGCAGGCGGAAAAACTGTACCGGCAGGCGGCGGAGCTGGGCGACCCGGCGGGAATGACGTACCACGGCGACCGGCTGCTCGGCGCGGGCGACGCTCCGGCGGCGCGGGAGTGGTACGACCGGGCGGCGAAGCTGGAATACCCCCCCGCGTACGCCAAGGCGGGCGACTGCAGCGCTTTCGGATGGGGGACGGCTCCCGATCCGGCGGCGGCGTTCAAACTTTACGAACAGGGCGCAAAACTCGGCGACGCGACGGCGCAGTACCGGCTCGCCAAGTGCTGCGCCGAGGGGCGCGGCACCGTCCCCGATCCGGCGGCGGCGGTATTCTGGTACAAGTGCTCCGTGGCGGGCGGAAACCGCGACGCGGTGCGCGAACTCGGCGCGGCGCTGCTGCGCGGCGAAGGCGTCAAACCCGACCCCGAGGAGGGTCGGCGTCTGCTGGAGGCGGCGGCGCGCGCGGGCGACGACGCGGCGGCGGCGATATTGAACGGCAAGTGAAAAATGACGGATTTTGAAAATCGGCCGGTGTTGATCGTGCTGGCGGGCGGCTCCGGGCAGCGTTACGGCGGCGACAAACTGCTGGCGCCGGTGGGCGGCCGCCCGGTGGTGGCGTACCCGCTGGCGAACCTCGCCCCCGCGGCGAAGCGCACGGTGCTGGTCGTTCCCGCGGGCAGGGAAGAGGAGTTCCGGCGCGTGGCGGAAAAGTATGCGCCGCGAGCGGAGATCCTCGTCGTCGCCGGGGGAGCGACGCGCTTCGAGTCGGTGCGGTGCGGACTCGCGGCGGCATCTTCGCTAGACGACGAACTCGTCGCGGTCCACGACGCGGCGCGACCGCTGGCGACGACGGAGCTGCTGCGCGAACTCTGCCGCCGCGCCCGCGAAGTCGGCGGCGCCGTCCCCGGTTTTCCGCAGTCCGACGCCCAGAAGCGGGTCGACGCAAACGGCGTGATCGCCGAGGATCTGCCAAGAGAAGGGGTGTGGAACGTCGGCACGCCGCAGGTCTTCCGGGCGGAACTCCTCAAGCGCGCCTGCCGCGAAGCGGACACGGGGGTCCTCGACGACGCCGAGGCGGTGCGGCGCGCTGGCGGCACCGTCGCCGTGGTGCGCTCCGACGCGCCCAATCCCAAGCTCACCGCCCCCGGCGACCTGCATTTGATCGAAGTTTTGAGGAGCGAATGACCGTCCGCGGACTTGCAAAACGCCGGGCGGACTGGCATGTTATATATCGACGACAATACAAAGGATGACGACCTCGCTATGAAAGTGGATTTCGAAAAACGCTGCGGAGGCTGCAGATGATCGACCGTTTGCGCCGGGAGTTCCCGGAACTCAGGATCACGACCGACCGACCCTACCGCGAACTCACCACTCTCGGGGTGGGCGGCATGCTGCCCGTGCTCGCGGAACCGGCTTCGGCAAAGGAGCTGGGCGAACTGCTCGAATATCTGCACCGCCGGCATATCCCCTTCTTCATCCTCGGCGGCGGCAGCAATCTCGTCGGCGCGGACGATCCCTATCCGGGTGTCGGGGTGCGTCTCGAACGCCACGCCTTCGGTAAGATGGAGCGCGACGGCGAACTCATCCGCGCCGGGGCGCGCTCGTCGCTGCCCGAACTCGCCGCCTTCGCCGCCAGGGCGGGTCTGCGCGGACTCGCCGCGCTGGCGGGTATCCCCGGCAGTCTCGGCGGCGCGATCCGGATGAACGCTTCGTGCCGGGGCACGGCGATCGGCGAACTCGTCGACGAAGTCGAGGGCGTCGATTTCCGGGGTCGCGCGTGGTGCGCCAAAGGTTCCGAGCTGAAATGGGAGTACCGCACGGGCGGAGTCCCGGAGGACGTGGTGATAACGGGGGCGACGCTGCGCCTCGCCCCCGGCGACGTCGAAAGCGAACTCGCCGCCTTGGAGGCGGAGCGCGCCAAGCGCCGCGAGACGGAGCCCTCCGGCCGTTCGGCGGGTTGCGTCTTCCGCAACGTCTCGCCCGAGGAACCCGCCGGGATGCTGGTCGACAGGTGCGGCCTGCGCGGAACGCGCATCGGCGGCGTGGAGGTGAGCGGCAAACACGCGAACTACATCGTCAACGCCTCCGGAACCGCTTCGGAGCGGGAGTTCCTGACCGTGGCGCGGCTGGTGCGGCGCACGGTCAAAGAGCGCTTCGGACACGAACTTCGCCCCGAGGTGCGTTTCATATCGAAGGAGTCGGAACGGATGCTGCTCGAGGACCGGGCGGCTCCCGCCTCCGTACCCGCCGGCGTCAAACTCAACCGCGTGCTGCTGCGCGTCTGCCTCTGGATGTACCAGATACTGGCACTGTTCGCGGGGGCGAAAATGCTGTGTTTCGGAGTGTATCTCTATCGTGAATACGACGCGGGCGTGCTGGAGATCGCTTACGGCGTATTGCTGCTCGTAAGTTTCGTGATCAATCTCTGTCGAAAGTGGTGAACAAGATGAAATTCCTCGGTTTCGTACTTGCGTTTTCGTTTCTTCTCGCGGCGGTCGCCGCACCGCTGGGGCTGGGCGTGCAGGCGGTGGCGACGGGCGACCTCGTACCGGAGCTCTCCGGCGCGTGGAGCAAGGGCGGTCCCGTCCGCATCGCGGAGCAGAAGGGCAAGAAGGTCACGGTGCTCTACTTCTGGGCGGTCAACCAGCCGTCGCTCGAAGACATGCCGCGCATGGGCGAAGTCGCCAAGCGCTTCGCGGACAAGCCCGTGACCTTCGTCGGGATCGGCTGCGACGCCGTGAACAAGGTCGCGGAGTTCTTTCGCGCCAAGGAGCTGCCGATGCCGATCCTCATCGACGACAAACTCGCCAATCTGTGCCATTTTCTGCGCCCGAACGACCGGGTGCCGCTCGCGGTGATCGTCGACCGCGAAGGTCGGCTGGCGTGGCGCGGCGCCGCTTCGGCGCTGCCCCCGGTGCTGGAGGAGGTGCTCGAAGGTAAATTCGACCTCAAGGAGCACGTCCGACGCGAGGCGTTCGCCGAAGAGGTGCGAACGGCGCTCGGCAAAAACCACTACGAGGAAGCGCTGAAACTCATCGACGGCGAACTCAAGAGCTACCCCGGCAACGTCGAACTCATCGCAATCAAGGCGAATATCTGGACGCGGGGGCTCAAAAAGCCGGAACAGGCGATCCGGGCGGTGGACGACGGGTTGAAGAGCTCTCCGCGCGCCGCCGCCCTTTACAAGCTCAAGGTCAAGCTGCTCCACATGACGAACGACTACGCGGCGCTGGCGAAGTTCTACGACGACGTAATCCGGGTCTTCGCGGACGAGCCGCTGCTGCTGATGAGTTTCGCCGAAATGGAGATCCAGCAGCCGCTGCGCGAAAACCGCCCCGCACTCTACTGCAAGCTCTTCAAGGCGGCGCGGGCGAGCAAGGGATTGAAGGACGACCGCGAACGCGGCATCGTTGAACTCGCCCACGCGCGGATGCTCTTTTTCTGCGGACGCCCGGAGCTGGCGTTTTCGGGCGCCAAACGCGCCGTGGTGCTGCTCAAGGATTCGCCGCAGTACGAGGAGGCGCGGACGATGGCGGAGTTCTACCGCCGCGCCGCCGCCATGTCCAAACAGCTGAGCGACTGACCCCGCTCCGGTCTACTTGACCCTCTCGAATTTCGCCCGGATGGTGACGGTGTCGCCCTCGGAGACGATCACCCCCGCGGGGAGCATGTTCGTCCACTTGGTGACGGTGAAGGGCAGCTTCTTCGCCGACGGTTCGCCGCAGTAGTCGAACTCGGTGCAGACGAAACTCGAGAAACGACCGCCCTTGCCGCTTTTGGTGCCGCGGCAGGAGAGCGAGGGCACGATCTTGCCGCTGCCGCTCGTGATGACCACGGTGGCTTCGATCGTATCGGTCTCGTTGAGGTCGATCTCCAGCGGGAACGCGTGACCGATGAGCTCCGGGTTGCGGAAACGGATCTTCTTTTTCAGCTTCACTCCGGCGGAGGGTTTCCCCTGCAGCTTGAGATCGCCGTCCGCGCTGTAAAAATTCAGCTGGTAGCTGATGATCTCGGCGGCGGAAGCGGCAACGGCGAGCATGACGGCGAAAAATCCGGCGGCGAACTTGCAAAACATCTGCGAAATCTCCTTAAATATGGTTTGACGGTTGTCGACCGTGACGGTGAAAAAGTACACGCGACCGGGCGAAAAGTCAAGCACCCGCCCGCCATATCGCCGTAAAAAAAGCGCCGGACATTCCGCGTTCGGAGAGCCCGGCGCAGTACCGGAGCTTACAGATAGGGGGTTGCCTGCCCCTCGCCGCCGGCATCCTTGCACCCGAGGTCGGGCGAGGAGTAGTAATACACCGCCAGCGAAAAGTGACGGACCGGACTGTTGGCGGTGGCGACCCCATAGTAATTCTTCATATTGTCGGGATCCGTCGTGGCGACGCTGCCCGCCCAGGTGAAGATGTTGCCGCGGCCGTTGTGGACCATGTTGAGCCGCGAGAAGGCGTCACCGCCGTTGGCGGGGTTGGCGCATTGATAGGAGGAGTAGAACGCGCCGCGCTGGACGCCCTCCTTGATGTCCCTGCCGTCGGAGAAAAACACCCGCCTGCTCAAGGGCACGTTTTCGTCGGCGGGATCGCCCGTGCCGTTGGTCTTCAAGAACCCCCGGGCATAGCCGATGTCGTTGAAATTGACTCCCCAGATGGGATCGTATTTAGCGCCGGTGCTGCCGCTGTGCCCGTTGTTGTAGATCGCCGCGTAGATCTGGACGTCGTAATCGGCGCTGGTCGAGGTGGTGACGACGGGCATCGCGGGGCAACCGATCCACGCGGGGCGCTGGCCGCCCTTGGCGCCCCGGGCCAGGGTGTTGTACTTGGGCAGATACTTGGCGTAGGCGAGGCGCGACGCCCAGTTGCCGTAGGCGTAGGTGCCGCCGAAGTTGCCGACGCCGCCGTTCGGAGCGGGCCAGAAGTTGCGGTGGTCGTTCAAATAGAGCATGCCGACGCCGCCCATCTGCTTCAGATTCGATACGCACCGGGTCCCATGCGCCCGTTCGCGCGCCGACTGCAGCGCCGGCAGCAGCATCGCCGCCAGTATGGCGATGATCGCGATCACGACCAACAATTCGATCAGCGTGAAACGTTCCTGTCTGTTTTTCATTTCCACCCCTCACCTTTTTGGTTCATAGAACATAACTTGTTGTAAAACAAGAATAAACTCGCAAAATAATTGGAACGCGTCATCGTTATGCGACGTTTTCCCGCTTGCCATACGGTAATTATACCCTATTTTCCCGTCAAAAGCAACCGTTTCCCGGTTTTTTTCAAAAAAAAACCTGCGCCGCATGAGGACAAATGCCGGAACCGATCTTTGCCGATCCGGCGCAAACGCACGGTGAGAGGAATTTTTTGCCGCCGGGAACAAGAATTTCCGGAACGGCGGCGGGGAAAGAATCCGCCCGGCGCGGCCTGCGGCGGCGCCGGGCGGAAAAATGGATCACTCCTGAGCGGAGAAATCCGCCTTGCCGGCTCCGCAATCGGGGCAGACCCAGCTTTCCGGCAGATCTTCGAAGGCGGTGCCGGGGGCGACGCCGTTGTCGGGATCGCCGACGGCGGGATCGTAGACATAGCCGCACACGTCGCAGACATACTTTTTCATGGTTGGAGATCCTTTCTGTTATGCTTATTTTACGCGCCCGGAGGCGCGGTCGGAACCCGTCATTCCGCCTCGAGTTTCGCCTTGAGCGCTCCGGCGAGCGTCACCCCGGCGGCGCGGACGGCGTCCAGCTCCTCTGGCGTCGGCATGTACTTGACCTGTATCGGCGGCACCGGCTGTTCCGCGCCCATCGCCTCCAGTTCGGCGGCGATCTGCTTGGCGCCCTCGCCGCTCCAGCCGAAGGAGCCGAAGGCGAAGCCGATCTTGTTTTTGGGGCGCAGACCCTTGACGTAGCAGAGCGCGTCCGCCATGGCGGGGTACATCTGGTTGTTCATGGTGGGCGCGCCGAAGGCGATGATGCCGGAGTTGGCGACCTCGGTCATCACGACGCTGCGGTCGCTGACGGCGAGGTCGGTCACCGCGACGTCGACGCCGCACGAGCGGAGTCCGTCGGCGAGGGCGTCGGCGAGGATGCGCGTCGAGTTCCACATGGTGGAGTAGGCGACGAGCGCGCGGTTGCGGGGCTTCTGCTCGGCGCAGTCGCGGTAGAGCTTCACGATCCGGCTCCAGTCGCCGCGCCACAACGGACCGTGGTCGGGGAGCAAAAGCTCGATGTCGAGGTTCAACGACGGCAGCGAGTCGATCAGCGCCGCCACCTTGGGCGCCTGCACGTTGAGGATGTTGGCGAAGTACTTGCGCGCCTCGTACTCGAGGACGGACGGATCGTACTCGTCCGCCCAGAGCTTGCCGCCCGCGAGGTGCATCCCGAAGGCGTCCTGCGAAAAGAGCGCCTTGTCGGCGTCGTAATAACTGACCATGCTGTCCGGCCAGTGGAGCATCTTGGTGTCGACGAAGGCGAGCTTGCCCGCGCCGAGCTCCAGCGTATCGCCGGTCTTGACGACCGTCGCGTCGACGCCGTAGTACGCCTTGAGGGTCTTCGCCCCCGCGACCGAGGCGAAGAGCTTTTCGGGCTTCACGGCGTCGAGGATCCGCGGCAGCGCCCCGGAGTGGTCGGGTTCGGAGTGGTTGGAGACGACGTAGTCGATCTTTGCCGGGTCGATCACCGAAGCGATCCGCGCCAGAAGATCGTCGGCGAAGGGCGCCTTCACGGTGTCGACAAGCGTGATCTTGTCGTCCACGATCAGAAAGGCGTTGTAGGTCGAACCGCGGCTGGTCAGATAGCCGTGGAAATTGCGTACGTTCCAGTCCACCGCGCCGACGCTCCAGATGTGCGGAGCGATCTGCGTCGCCGTCAAATTGGTCTTCATGATGATCTTTTTCCTCCCGCGTCAGCAGGTGTTGCGATTGCCGTTATATAAATATACCCCGAACACCCCCGCCGCCACAAGGCGCGAAGGCGTTTTTTTGCCAAAAAAGCCGCCGGAGCGGAGCCCCGGCGGCGCGGTACAGACCCTTATTGCGCTCCGGACGTCACTTGGCGGGAGCGGCTTCGGCGGGTTTTTCCGCCGGCTTTTCGGCGGGAGCCGCCTCGGCCGCGGGCTTTTCCGGAGTCTTTATCAGAATTTCGACCTTGTGCGTTTCCCGCAGGGTCTTGAAATACTTTTCCTCCGCCGCCTGCAGTTTCTGCATTTCCAGCATCTGCTTCAGTTCGTCCTTGACCTTCTCGAAGGGGACGACGCCGCTCTTCGCTTCCTCGTCGCAGCGGATGATGTGATAGCCGAACTGCGTCTTGACGGGAGCGGAGATCTCACCCTTCTTCATGGCGAATGCCGCCTTTTCGAACTCCTCGACCATCCGTCCGCGACCGAAGGAACCCAAAACGCCGCCCTGCTCCTTGCTGGGGCAGTCGCTCTCCTTCTTGGCGATCTCCTCGAAGGCGGAGGGATCCTTCTTCAATTCGGCGGCGATGCGCTCGATCTTCTCCTGCGCCGCCTTCTGCTCCGCCTCGGGCGCATTGGCATCGACCTTGACCAGGATGTGCGAAGCCTGGACCGTTTCCGGCTCCTTGAAGTAATCGGGGTGCCCGTCATAGAAGGCCTTCGCCTCCTCGTCGGTCGCCGTCATACCCTTGAGTATCACGCTCTTGACGAAGATGTAGCGGGTGATCTGCCGGATGACCGCCGGATCGGCGAGCATCGCGTTGACGTGCTGTTCCATCGTCTTTCCCTGCGCCGCGAGTACCTGGGTCATCTGCTGGAGCTGCTGGGGCGGGATCTTTTTCAGCTCTTCGTCGAGGAAGGCGCGCGCCTCCTGCGGAGTGATCTGAAATTTACGCGCCTCCATGTCGCCGGCGAGCAGGCGGTCGCGGATCATGCTCTCGACCATCTGCGGCGCGAGCTCCTTGACGGCGTCCGCCGTGAAGAGCGCGGGAATCTTGCCGTTCGGGAATTGACTTTTGACGTACTCGATCAGCTCCGCCTTGGTCACGTCCTTGCCGTCGACCGAGGCGATCTTGTCGGGCAGCGAATCCCAGATCGCGGGGGACGCCTCGGCGGGGGCGGGGGCTGCTTCGGCAGCTTTCGTTTCGGCGGGCTTCACTTCGGCGGGCTTCGCCGCCTGTTCCGAGTCCGCCATCGCCGGAACGGCGAGCAGACCGGCTGCCGCCAACATCAGATACAGTTTTCCGATCTTCATCTTTTTGTCATCTCCTATGCCGATGATCCGAATTTACCGCGCGGTCGACCGACGCCTTTGCCGGGCATCCTCCCCGCGCCATACTCAACACAACTGTACGCGGTCCTGAAACCGTTGTTTATTAAAATATATCGCCGAAGCGGTATTTGCAACCCCCCGTGACAGGATAAATCTCATCAAAAAACGTCACTTCTTCTGCGGATGGGGCTTTTTGACGATCTCCGCCACCTCCATCAGCAGTACGCCGTCCTCGAGGGAAGTCAGGGTGCCACGCACGATGTACTTGCGCTCCGGGTGGTTCCGGTCGGGGGCGTCCTTGCCGAGTTCGGCGATCAGCGCCGCGGGGATCCGCGCCTCGATGCGGGTCCCGAGCTGCTGCTGAAGCTCGCGATCGGGCGACGAAAGCGTGTATTTCAGGTACTCGCCGCCGACCGCTTCGGTCGGAGCCGCCGCGACCAGCGAAACGAGTTCGACGTTCTTGTTGTCGAAGTGCCGTCCGGAAGCGACGATCTGTTCGATCTGGTCGAAGCCGAGCAGCGAGTGGCGATCCGGCATGAAGCGCTCGAGCAGCAGTATGCCGCAGACCGCCATCGCCCCCGAAACCGCGGTCGAAATCGCGCCGATCTTCAGCCAGCGGAAAAAGGTCATGTGCTTGCCGGAGTGCTTTTCCAGCATCCCGAGCGCCACGATGTTAGCGGTCGAACCGATCATTGTGATGTTGCCGCCGAAGCACGCCCCGAAGAGCAGCGCCCACCACAGGGGCATATCCTGCACGCTCAGCGCCAGCTGGTCGATCACGGGGCAGAACGACGCGACGAAGATCACGTTGTCCACGAACGCCGACCCGATCGCCGACGACGTGAAGATGAGCGGCACGAGAGTGTACTTGTTGCTCCCCGCCGCGCTGGAGAACTTCGCCGCCATCACCTGATCCACGCCGGTGTAGGTCAAGGTCCCCGCGACCGCGAAGAGCATCATGAAGAAGAGCAGCGTCCACCAGTCCACCTCGCCCTCGATGTAGTGGCGCGCGCGTTCGGGCTTGAAGATCATCACCACCCCGGCGCAGATCAACGGCGCGATGTAGAGCACCGTGTTGGGGGCGAGATTCAGCAGACTTTCGAGCTGGTGGTGCGAAGCGATCGCCAGCACCGTGAGGATCAGCAGCGACAGCCCCGCTTTGTACGGAATGCTGATCACCGGCACCAGCGTCAGCCCCTGCGCCAGCCGCGCCTGCAGCTTGGCGTCGAATTCGCGGAGCGACTTGCGGTAGATGACCAGCATCAGCGCCAGCGTCGCCAGCAGCGCCAGCAGCATCATCGGGAACGCCCACATCATGAAATCGCCGAAGCTCAAGTTGCCCTTGCTGCCGATCAGGATGCCCACCGGATTGCCCATCATCGTCCCCGAGCTGCCGACGTTGGTGCAGAGCACCGCGATCAAGATGTACGGCGTGGGATCGAGCTTCAGCCGGTCGCAGACCTGAAAGATCAGCGTCGAGATGAAGATGATCGAGGTGACTTCGTCCACGGCGCACGCGAGCAGCGCCGACGCGAGCGCCGTGACCGAAACGAACTTCCACCCGGTCAGCTTCGGCATCGACACGATCATCTGGACGATCCAGGTGAAGAACCCCAGATCGCGCAGCGCCCCCACCACCACCATCATGCCGACGAGGAAGAGGATCACGTTGAGTTCGCAGGAGGCGACGAAGTGCGGGATGTCCAGCGACTTGCTGAACATCAGCACCGCCAGACCGAGAAACGCCGCCGCCAGCCGGAAGTTCCAGAAAAAGAGCGTCCCGCAGATGATCGCAACGAAGACCGCGCACGGGATCGCCTGATCGACCTTGAGCCAGCCCGAGCAGACCCCCGACACCCCCACGGCGCAGCTCAGCGCCAGCAATATGACGAAGCGGGTGAACATTCCCTTCTTGGAAAGGGTGCCCGCGTTTTCCTCCGACATGATCCAATTCCCCCGATTTATGAATGCGGTTATCAGATGTTGAGCTTCTACGCCCAGAAGAGCTGGGCGCAGAAGGATTTCAGTTCCACCACTCCGGCGAATCTGCCGTTTTCGAGGATCACCAGCTGGCGCAGCTGGTGCATCGTAAAGAGCTTCGCCAGCTGGATCGCCGGGACCGAAATGTCGACGGTGATCACGTCTTCGCGCATCACGTCGGCGACCCGCGCCTCCCGGGCGGTGCGCAGCACGTCCACGAAAGGCTGGAAGCGGTCGATCGGCGACAGGTCGTCCATCCACAAGAGATGTTCGGGCAGACTGTACTTGAGCAGATCGGTCAGCGCCAGCACGCCGCGCAGATCGCCTTCGTTGTCGAGCACCACGAGTTCGCTGCACTTCGTCGTCGCGAAATAGCGGATCGCGTCCGCCAGAGTGTCGGTCTCGTGCAGCAGCACCGGAGGCGGCGCCATCACGTCGCCCGCCGTCAGAAACCCCTTCAGCTCGTGATGGTGCGCTCCGAAGAGCTCCAGCACCTCCGCCGGAGTCCTGCACTCCAGCACCCGGTCGACCATCGTCGCGTCGCTGAAAAGCCGCGCCAGTTCGGAGATGATCTGCAAATGCAGATTGGGATCGTCGACCGGCGTCAGCAGCAGCATCGTGATCTGCGCCGGTCCCATTTCGGAGCCGAAATCCACGCCTCCCGGGGTGCAGACCATGCCCAAGAGCGGCGTTTCCAGATCCGGCATCCGCGCGTGCGGCACCGCCAGCCCCGGCGCGATGACCGTCGGGAAAAGCTCTTCCCGCGCGGTGACTTCGCGCACCGCCGCGTCGAGGTCCAGCGCCGGATGGTGGCGTTTGAGCATCTGCAGCAGTTCGTTCAGCAGCATGTCGCGGTCGGTGAGCTTGGATGCGCAGACGATGTTGTTGCAGGGCAGCAGATCGTAAAAGTGATTGCAGTCTTTCATTTCCCCAGTTCCCCGCGAAAACACGGGAGTCAAAATTCAAAATTCCGACGTCCTCGACCCGGACGCCCTTTCAACGCAACTTCAGCGTCGCCAGCGCCGCCAGCGCCAGCACTCCCCCCAGTATCCAGAAACGCACCACTATCTGCGTTTCCGTCCAACCCTTGCGCTCGAAGTGATGGTGTATCGGCGTGCAGAGGAACATCCGCTGCCCGAAGAGCCGCAGCGACACCACCTGGAGCATCACCGAAACGATCTCCATCACGAAGACGCCGCCGACGAGCAGAAGCAGCAGCTCCTGCCGCGCCATCACCGCAAGCAGCCCCACGGCTCCGCCGAGCGGCAGACTGCCCGTGTCGCCCATGAACATCGCCGCGGGATGGCAGTTGTGCCACAGAAAACCGATGCACCCGCCGCAGAGCGCCGCCGCGAAGACCACCGCCTCCTCCACACCCGCGATGTAGGGGATGCTTAAATAACCGGAAAAGACCTTGTGCCCCATCATATACGCGAAGACCGCGTAGGTCAGCGCGCAGAAGATCGTACATCCCGAGGCGAGCCCGTCCTTGCCGTCGGTGAGATTGACCGCGTTCGACGCGCCGACGATCACCAGCACCGCGAAGGGGAAGCACCACCACCACGACTTGATCACCGGATCCTTGACGAACGGGACGTAGAATTTGCACAGCTCGCTGCCGGGCGACAGCGAACGCGACAGGAACCACATCGCCGCGCCCGCGATCAGGAACTGGAAGAGGAGTTTCCACCACCCGGGCAGACCGTCGCGGTCCTGCCGCGCGACCTTGATGTAGTCGTCGGCGAACCCCGTCAGCGCCAGCAGCGTCGTCGCACCGACGAGCACGGCGGCAAGCCGCCCCGGCACCGCCCACAGCAGCGTCGACACCACGATCGCGCCGATCAGGAGTATGCCGCCCATGCAGGGGGTGCCGCTTTTGCGTTTGTCGATGTATTCGGGGGGCACCAGCCCCTCCAGCCGCTCCGCCGCGCGCACGTTGAAGCGCCGCAGCAGCCGCGCCGTCGTGCCGCCCAGAAGCAGCACCAGCAGAAACGCGCACAGCCACGCGCCGCCCGCGCGGAACGTGACGTAATTGAACAGACGCAGCGGTCCGAATTCACCGCTCCACCGTGACAGCAGATACAGCATCGTATCCCCTCTTCGTTGTCGACCCTGAAAAAATCCGCATAATATAGCGCCTCCCCCCCCGTTTTTCAAACATTTCCGGAGATATCTTTCGCCGCCTCCCCGGCGTCGCCGCCGTTTCGCGTTTATTCTTCCGAAAAAACCGGCGAAAGTATTGCCAAATCACGGTTTCGGTGCTATGTTTTGACGGTGACTTTTCCGCCCGTCCGCGGAGTTTTCGCCAAGACCAACAAACAGGAAGTTTCTTATGCGTAAAATATCGTTCTTCCATGCCGGAATGCTCGCCATCGGCGCCCTCGCCGCAGTCTGGTGCGTCACCGGCTGTTCCTCCTCGCTCTACCGGGATCAGAACAACTGGGTGATCATCGACAGCGACACTCCGTCGTTCTTTGCCGAGTACGACCTCATCTACCTCTACCCGTGCCAGGAGCTGGAGTCGGAGGCCGGCTACATGAACTGGGTGTACGGCAACACCGGCGAAGAGGTCCGCCGTTACGTACTGCAGGTCATATCCGGGCAGTTCGGTCCGCGGGTGCGGATCTTTTCGCCGTTCGTGCCGCTGCTGAGTTTCCGCGAATACGGGGAGATACTCGACGAATACAAGAAGGAACGCAATCACTCGTTCGACTTCTACGGCACCCGGCTCAAGGTGCCCATCGACTATACGGTGGAGGCGCTGGACACCTACTTTTCGCACTACCACAAGGGGGACCGACCCTTCGTCATCTTCGGGCAGGGTCAGGGTGCGCTGGTTCTCTACGAAGCGATGAAGCGCTGTAAAAAGGTCTCCACGGACAACGGGTTCGTCGCCGCCTACTTCTTCGGCATCCCCGGGGTCCAAGGCGAGGAGATCCTCGCCGACTTCGGCAACCGCGGCATCAAGCCCGCGGACAAACCCACCGGCGTGGGGGTGATCGCCATCTGCAACACGCGCCTCGCCGGGCAGCCCCTCGACAAGACGCTGGCGCTGCAGAACGGCGCGGTCGTCAACCCGCTGACCTGGCGGATCGACGCCACCCCCGCCGGACCGAAGCTCAATCCGGGGTCGATGTTCATCAACCACAAGGAGCCGAACCCGGCGCACCGCCTCAAGATCATATCCGAGTTCTGCGGCGCCACGGTCGATCAGGAAAACGGCGTGGTCAACATCACGAGCGTAGACGCCAAAAAAGCCGCCGGGCTCAAGCTTGAGGAACACGTCTTCTACTCGGATGCCTGGGGGCTCTTCTCGAAAAGCGTAAGCCTGAACGCGCGCGACCGCGTCCGCATGTACAACTTCCGCCGCAAGGGCGTGTGCCTGAAGGAAGATTAACGGCGGTAGAGGGAATTGCCTTCGCTGTCGATCGCGACGATCACCGGGAAGTCCTCGACTTCGAGGCGGTAAACCGCTTCGGGACCGAGTTCGGGGAACGCGACCAGATCGCATTTGCGGATGCTCCGGGCGATCAGCGCCCCCGCCCCGCCCGTGGCGGCGAAGTAGACGACCCCGAATTTTTTCATCGCGGCAACGACCGTGTCCGAGCGGTCGCCCTTGCCGATCATGCCGCGCAGACCGGTGCGCGCGATCAGCTCCGGCGAATAGGGATCCATGCGGTAGCTGGTGGTCGGTCCGGCGCTGCCGATGGGGCGTCCCGGAGGCGCGGGGCACGGTCCGACGAAGTAGATGATCTGATCCTTGAGCTCCATCGGGAGCGCTTCGCCCGCATCGAGCATGGCGAGGAGTTTCTTGTGGGCGGCGTCGCGCCCGGTGTAGATCACGCCGGAGAGGGCGACCGCGTCGCCCGCGGCAAGTCCGCGCACCGCGTCTGCGGAAAGCGGAGTGGTGATTTTCTTCATGGTGCGTTTCCCTTCGTTCTCAGAGCACCGCTTCGGCGTGGCGGGCGGCGTGGCAGTTCAGATTCACGGCGACGGGCAGACTTGCGAGGTGGCAGGGGTGCGCTTCGACGTGCACGTCGAGGCAGCTCACGCTGCCGCCGAGCCCCTGCGGACCGACCCCGGTCGAGTTGAGCAAATCGAGCAACTCCTCCTCGAAGGCGGCGTAGCGCGGATCGGCGTTGCGGACCCCGAGCGGACGCAGCAGCGCCCGCTTGGCGAGGAACGCGCAGTACTCCATCGTACCGCCCAGCCCCACGCCGACGACCGTCGGCGGACAGGGGTTGCCGCCCGCGTGCTTCACGGTGTCGACGATGAACTTGACGACCCCCTCCTTGCCGTCGGCGGGGCGGAGCATCTTGAGTCCGCTCATGTTTTCGGAGCCGCCGCCCTTGGGGGCGAGCGTCAGCTTGAGCCGGTCGCCGGGGACGAGCTTCAGATGGATCACGGCGGGGGTGTTGTCGAAGGTGTTCACCCGCTCGAACAGCGGATCCTTCAGGATCGACTTGCGCAAATAGAAGCGCTTGTAGCCGCGCCGGGTGCCTTCGTTGAGCGCGGTGTAGATGTCGCCGCGGTCCAGCGCGATCTCGGAACCGTACTCGACGAACCACACCGCGAAACCGGTGTCCTGACACAGCGGCAGCCGTTCGCGCGCGGCGATGGCGGCGTTTTCGAGGTACTGGCGGAAAAACTCCCGCCCGTGCGGACTCTGCTCGCGCTCGGCGCACTCGCCGATCCTCGCCAACACGTCCGGCGGCAGATCGCAGGCGGCGCGACCGCAGAGCTCCTCGGCGGTCGTGACGACTTTGTCGAATTCGATGGTTCTCATTTTTTTTCCTGAAGTTCGGGGTTATTCAGAGGTTTTCCTCGGCGAGTTTCGCGGCGGTCCCGACGCATTTGACGCAGGGGACCTGAAAGACGCGTTTCAGCTCGGCGCACTTGTCCGAACCGAGTTCGCGGACGAAGCGGGCGGCGAGCTCCCTGCCCCGGGCTTCGCCGCAGATCAGCAGCGCCGCGTGAAGCGCTCCGCAGCGCCCCTCCGGAGCGTGCCCGCCGCCGCAGCCGGCGAGTTCGGAAAAGAGTTCTTCGTGTCCCAGACCGCACGCCACCGACTGCGCACAGTTGTGCTGCCGCGGCGTCGCCGTAAAAAGTTCCACTGCCCTGTCTGTCATCTTCACACCTGTCCTGATTCACCCGGCTGTTCCCGGCGGGTCTTGCGGGCGCGGCGGCGGAGCACCAGCGATTTCACCCCCAGATAGGTCAGCGGAGTAAACACCGCCGCCAGCACCGCTCCGCCGATGAAAAACGACGCGATCAGCTCGCCGCCGATCATGAAAAGTTCCTGGTAGCTTTCCTCGGCGAAGACCCCGGAGAGGGCGGTGCAGATATCCTGATACGACAGCTTGCCGCCGATCAGCCGGTTGCCGATGAAGCACTGCGCCGGGTAGATGATGAAGATCGTGAAGTGGTTGGTGATCAACGTCCCGACCGTGGCGCCGATCTTGCTCGACCGGAGGAGGAACGCCGTCGGGATCGACAGCAGCAGCTGGAACCCGAAGGGGATCGCGCAACCGTAGAACATGCCGATCGCCCAGCCGCGGGCGATGTATTCTGGGGACGCGGGTTCGCGCACGATCTTGGCGCAGATCGCCAGATATTTGCGTTTGATGTAAGTTCCGAAGCCCAAGTGCCGCCCCCCTGTCCGTTGTTCCACACCGGCGTATTTTCAATATAGCACCAGGAGGGAATATTTTCAATCCCCCATACCGGAGCTCCGCCCCGGGTGCGCATGAAACGGCTACTTGCGGTCTGCTTGCGGAACGTAGGCGGGCAACTTCTTTTCCGCGAAAACGGGCTCCAGACGCGCAAAGCGCTGGCGTCCGTCGACCGCCGGCACGCTCGGGAAATCCTCGCCGACGAGCGGACGGACGTAGGCGAGAAAGTCGTCCGTGACGTCCGCCTTGTCGGGGGTGATCCACGCCTCGGGGAAGGTGCGTTCCGAGTTGGCGACGAGCTCCAACGGCGCCTTGTCGTAGCGCACCTGATAGATCATCCCCGGCTCGCGCAAGATCGTGGACATGAAGCCGTTTTCGCCATTCACGGCGAGCAGCACCGCCTTCTGCCCCACGCGGTACGCCTCGTCGAGGTCGACCGTCGACGCGTAGATCGCCGTCGCGCGCTGGTCGGTGCCGAAGACCTGCCCCCGCGCCGCGCCTTTGGCGGCGATACCGTGAGCGTTCAAATAGTTCACGAGCGCCTGCTGCGCCGTGGTCTGGCTGGCGCCGAAGCTGGCGTGCCCGAAGCTGTCCTTCACGAAGCCCAGATCGCCGACGTCGCACCCTTCGCTCAAAACCACCACCGCGCGACCGCGCGACTTGACTTCTTCGTTGACGCGCTCCGCCATGGCTTCCAAGGTGAGTTTGCCCTCGGCGAGGAAGATCAGAAGCGGCGTTTCGCGCTTCGGGTCGGCGAGACGCGCCGCCGCCGGGATGTAGCCGATCTTGCGCCCCATCGCCTGAAGCACGAGCACCGGGTCGGCGGGGGACGAGCCGCGGTTCTCCTCCTCGGCGTTCTGGACGATCATCTGCCAGTAGCGCGCGACCGAACCGTAGCCGGGGGTGTGGTCGATCAGTTTGAACTCGCTGTCGCCCACGTCGTTGTCGATGGTTTTCGGCACGCCGACGCCGACCACGTCCAGCCCGCGCTGGCGCGCGAGGATCGCGACCTTGTTGGCGGTGTCCATCGAGTCGTTGCCGCCGTTGTAGAGGAAGTAGCCGATGTCGTGCGCGCGGAGCACTTCGACGATGCGGTCGAAGTCCTCGAGCTGCTTGGCTTTGACCTTGTAGCGGCAGGTCCCGATCGCGCCGGCGGCGGGGGTGTTGCGCAAGAGGGAAATCTCCTCCTCGCGCTGACACGAAAGATCGAGCAGCTCCTCCTTGAGCACGCCTTCGATGCCGTGGTAGCCGGCGTAGATCTTGTTCACCTTGTCCGGAAACGCCCGCGCCGCCTCGACGACTCCGCGCAGCGAACTGTTTATCACCGGCGACGGTCCGCCCGACTGGGCGATCAGCAGATTTTTACCCATGAAACGATCCTCCCTGTTGTATTATGCTTAAAAAAAGTCGCTCTTGAGCGCCCACAAGCCGAGGGCGGGATTGCTGATGTAGAAGATCTTTTCGCCGTCGACGGTGTTGAAGCCGTCCTTGAGCTTTTCGACCGGGTATTTCTTCAACATCGCGTCGAGGTCGCCGTACTCGAAGCCGATGGACCTGACCTCGTCGGCGGAGAACTTCGGTCCCGGGCAGTAGACGATGCGGAACCGCCCCTCGCTCGACCCGTGGATCAGATGCGCCGCCGCGCCGAGGCTGTCGCGAAGTTCCTGATTTTCGGCGACCATCTTCAAGGTGTACGGCGTGCCGTGGTAGCCGTATTTGCGGATCAGCCGGTCGTTTTCCTTATCCTCGCCGCACTCCTTCAAGCCGGGGGCGAGGATGATCAACTCGCCATCGTCCGCGATCGCCATACGGGTGCGGTAGATCGCCTTGTTGCCAAGCCAGGTGCTCTTGAACTCCTCGGGGTCGAGATAGACGACGACCTTCTTCAACGGCTCGTCGAGCAGTACGAAATTCGCTTCGACGCTGAGCTTCGCCGCCGCCTCGAAGACCTCGTCGCCGGTCCCCGCGTAGAAGCCGCGCATCACCATTTTGCCCGTGTCGTCCTTCGCCATCACGGTCTGCATGAAGACGATCGGCAAGTCGCCGAGATACTTCTTCGTCCCGTAGTTGAAGAGCCGCCGCACCGGCGAATCGGCGCGCCCCATGATGAGTTCCATGTTGGAGACGGCGCCCAGAAAGTGCGATTTGTTGATGATGTCCGAGCCGCCGACGCCGACCATGAGGTTCTTGGTGTAGTTCGCCATGCCGACGACCTCGTGCGGCACCACCTGACCGATGGAAAGGATCCGGTCGTACCCCGCGAAGAGCTTTTTGTTGACCTCGATCCGGACGCTGTAGTCGAGCTTGCCCTTGGAAAGCTCGCGGATGTACTCGGACGGGACTTCGCCCATGACCCGCACGTCGTGCCGCCAGTCGTGGACGAAGAAGCGCTCGAGCGGGATCGTCGGTCCGAACATCATCCGTAACTCGTGCTCGCCCATCGGCGCGTGCGTGCCCAAGGCGGGCATGATGTCGATGTCGCACTTGCCGGAGTACAGCTCCCAAATGATCGCGGTGATCTCTCCCGCGTGCGAATTGAGCCGCGTATGATCGGGGGGCAACAGCAGCATTTTCTTCGGGATGCCGTCGTGCTCCACGGCGGCGGCGACCATCCGCCGGAGTTCCGCATCGTCGATGACCGCATCGACACCGCCGCGTCCAACGTATATGCCCATGGCGTCAACGTGCTCCCATGACCTCAGTTACGCTGCCACGGCGGGAGCTCGGGAAGCGCCCGGTCGAAGTCGTCGAGGAGCTGCTGCTGGTACGCGCCCGCGAAGGTGCCGGCGAAGAAGCGCGGCAGCCCCTCCTGGCGGAACGCCGCCCACGACATTTCCTCGCGCCCCGGCACGATCGGAAAGAAGAGCACGCCGTTTTTCTGCGCCGCCTTGCAGTCGCCGGGGGCGTCGCCGATCATCAGGATCTTTTCGGGGGCGTACTTGCCGCCCGCGGAGTACTGCAGATGCTCCGCCTTGGTGCCGCACTCCTGCCCCGCGATGAAGTCGACGTACCGGTCGATACGATTTTCCTTCCACTCGCGATCGAGCGCCTCGAAGGGGGTCTGCGAGACGACGATGATGTCCGCCTGTTTTTTCGCCTCCTTGACCGCCTCCTCGAAGCCCGGGAAGGGCGGCACGTCGTGGACGGTGCGGGCGATGTCGGCGTTGACCGCCTCGCTCCACGCGAGCAGATTCTTGAGTTCCGGCGTCGGCTTTTCGGCGACCAGCGCCTTGAGCGTCGGGTTGCCGAGCTTGTTTTCGACCTTGATCCACGCGCGCATGTCGGTCATGGGCGGGACGGCGATGCGGCGCGCGGCGAACTCCGGGCGCTCCGCGATGAGTTCGAGCGCGCGGGCGACCGCGAGAAAGCGGTTGCAGCCGCGGGTCTTGCTGTAAAGATTCACGAACTCCCAGACTTCACGGGCGTACTTGCTCGCCGCCTGAAAGCCGAAGTATCTGATGAAGTTCGGGCAGAAGCACTCCTTCTGCTTGACCTCCATCGTGTCGAAGACGCAGCCGTCACTGTCGATGCCGATGAAGAAGTCGTGCTTTTTCGGGAGCGCGCGCATGGTTTCGATGGCGTCCATGGTCTCTGCCTCCTGTTACGCGTTGTAGGTGCCCGAGACGGTCTTGCCGCTCGACTCGGTCCACTCGGTGTGGTAGATCTCGCCGCGCGGACGGTCGACCCGCTCGTAGGTGTGCGCGCCGAAGTAGTCGCGCTGCGCCTGCAGCAGATTGGCGGGCAGATTCCCCGAGCGGTAACCGTCGAAGTACGCGAGCGCGCTCGAGAACGCCGGGACCGGCACCCCCGACAGGACCGCCTGCGCGACGACGCGGCGCCACGACTTCTGGCAGCGTTCGATCTCGCCCTTGAAGAAGTCGTCGACGAGCAGATTAGCGAGGTTGGGAGCCCGGTCGAACGCCGCCTTGATCTTTTCGAGGAAGGTCGCGCGGATGATGCATCCGCCGCGCCACAAAAGCGCGATGTCGCCGTAATGGAGATCCCAGCCGTACTCCTTCGCCGCCATGCGCATCAGTTGGAAGCCCTGCGCGTAGGAGCAGATCTTGGAGGCGTAAAGCGCCTGCCGGACGGCTTCGATGAACTCCTTTTTGTCGCCGGTGAACTTCTCCGTGACGCCGGGGATGACCTGCGACGCAGCGACGCGCTCCTCCTTGACCGCCGAGAGGCAGCGGGCGAAGACCGCCTCCGCCACCGTCGGCGCGGCGACGCCCAGATCGAGCGCGCTCTGGCTGGTCCACTTGCCGGTGCCCTTCTGACCGGCGGTATCAAGGATGACGTCGACGACCGGCTTGCCGGTGTCGGGATCGACTTTGCCGAAGATCTCGCCGGTGATCTGGATCAAATAGCTGTCGAGCTCGCCCTTGTTCCACTCGGTGAAGACGGCTTTCAATTCCCCGGCGTCGAGACCGAGGATGTTCTTCATGATCCAGTACGCTTCGCAGATCATCTGCATGTCGCCGTACTCGATGCCGTTGTGGACCATCTTGACGTAGTGGCCCGCGCCGTCGCTGCCGACCCATTCGCAGCAGGGGCGTCCGCCCGCGACCTTGGCGGCGATCGCCTGAAAGACGTCTTTGACGAACGGCCACGCCTCGGGGGAGCCTCCCGGCATGATCGAGGGACCCTTGAGCGCGCCCTCCTCGCCGCCCGACACGCCGGTGCCGATGAAGCGCAGACCTTTGGCTTCCAGCGCTTTGGTGCGGCGGATGGTGTCGGGGAAGAAGCTGTTGCCGCCGTCGATGACGATGTCGCCGGGTTCGAGGTGCGGTTCCAGCTGGGCGATGAGTTCGTCGACGGGCTTGCCCGCCTTGACCATCAGCATGATCTTGCGCGGCGTTTTGAGACCGGCGCACAGCTCCTGGATGCTGTGGCAGCCGATGAAGCGCTTGCCCTTGCCGCGGCCGTTCAGAAAAGCGTCCACCTTTTCGGTGTGGCGGTTGTAGACCGCGACGGTGAAGCCGTTGCGCTCCATGTTGAGTACGAGATTTTCGCCCATCACCGCGAGACCGATGAGCCCGATGTCGGCTTTGTTTTCCATTTCCGATATATGATCCTTATGTTGAAGTTGTCGGTCAATCCACCTTGCATACGTTCGGAGGAGCCTCGTAATCGGTCTCGTCCGGCGACGCCGCGATCGGACCGAACCAGAGGGTGATGTCGCGATCGCTGTTTTCGAGCCACGCCGAAACGCGGATGGTGCTGGCATTTTCGAGCGAAACGCCGCGCCCCGGCTCGTGCGGCGGCATCATGTCGAACGGGATCTCGAACTTCTGCCAGGTGTCGATGTCCTTGCGCATGTAGTTGTAGATCACGTTGTACAGCTCGGTGGTCGGATTCATGAAGTAGGCGGCGCTGCGCCGGACGCCCGCCGGCGGATCGGCACGGACGGAAAACGCCACCGAACCGAGCTTGTCGAGCCCCTTCGGCACCGGCACGTCGACGATCGCGCGCGGCACGCGGCTGCCTTCCTTGGCGGGCGGCATCACCACCTTGAGCGCCTTGCCGGAGGGCGAACCGGGGTCGTCGACGACCTCGGTCGTGACGGGACGCACGAAGTCGCCTTCGGTCGAGAAGCGCACCTTGCCCCTGCCGTTCGTGAAGTCGACGGCGGTGAGCTTGCGGATATTCCGCCCCGCCGCGGCGACATTGTACTCGCCGAGTTCACCCGGAGCGGCGGACGGAACTTCGATCCCCTTCGGGATGTTGGCGGAGACGGCGAGCAGCGCGACGGCGCTGCAGATGTTTTCCCGTTCGGGCAGTTTTTCCGTGGAAAGTTCGACGGAAACGATCTTCTGCTTCGTCCGGGGGTTGTTCCAGTCGAAGGAGTAGATCGCGTAATTCGCTCCGTCGGAGGCGTTGCCGCGAACGACCATGCGGCAGTTGTAACCGCCCGCGACCGCGTTCCAGTCGTTCAGCTCCATGTTGTAACGGATCGGGACGCGCTGCACCTTGCCGTCGTCGTAATTGACGGTCATGGTCGCCAGCCGGGGGAAAAAGCGGATGCGCTGCTGGCACTTCTGATTCAGCAGCCGCTGCGGCATCGCCGGACGCGACGCCGTCATCAGCAGGCTCAGACCGTGGCAGAAGCCGTTGACGGGGATGGTGACCTTCCGGGTCGGATAGCTGTCCCGACCGCCCGAAAGCACCGCCGCCGCGATCCTGCCGTCGGCGGTGACGTTCAGTTTGAACCCCTCCGGCGTGCCGGCGAGCTCACGGGCGATCCGGAAGACCATCGGCTCGTCCAGCTTCGGGAAGCGGGAATCCGCGCCGAGCTTGGCGTTGCAGACCCCGGCGACCGGAATGTCGGCGTAAGTGCTGCCGCGGCGGCGGAGCGGCGCCTTGCCCAGACGGCGGTGAAGCTCCCACGCCGGATCGTACGACCACTGGTGGACCGAGCGTTCGGAGCACTTCCACTGATACTCCGCCGCGAGGACGGTCCCGGCGGCGGCCAGGCGGTCCATGCCGGTGTCACGCGCGTATTCGCGCAGATATCCCCAGTAGGTCACGATCGCGCCCAGATTGCGGTACTGCTTGCACGCCAGCGGGATCGCCCGCAGGTTTTCGAGGGTCGCCACATAGCTCACGCCGGTGGTCCGAAACCCCTTGTCCTGGAAGAAGTCGAAGTATCTCACCGTCGGATTGGCGAGGTAGCTCCACATGTTGATGACCGTGTTCTTGGGCAGGTACGGCAGCGCCGCCTCGCCGCCGGAGCGGTCCTTGTCGCAGAAAGTGTCGTGGTAGACCCACGGCTCGATGCCCTTGTCGGCGACGAGCTTGGTGTAGAAGCTGGTCTCGCGGATCAGCTGTTCGACGGAGTGACCGTTGGGGCACATATTGCACTTGTTCCACTCGCAGTGCATGAGTTCGTCCATCGCGAGATGGAAGCGCTTGGGCTTGAGCAGCCGGATCGTCTCGTCGATCGTGTAGACGGTGAGCTCTCTTGTCAGCGGCTTTTCGGGGCACGCGGAGGATGCCCATTCGCCGGCGGGAGTGTTTTCGACGCGGGCGGAGATCTTCTCCTTGTGGTCGGGATGCATCCGCATCCACCGGTCATGCGACAGGACCTGCAGGTGGGGAATGATCTCGCAGTGGCACTCCTCCGCCGTGTCCATGATCTTACGCAGCGACTCCTCCGAAAGGAACTCCTTGCGCTTCGTGAAGGGGTTGTTCTTCATCGGCAGGTTCTCGGCGAATTCGAGGACGAGCGTGTTGTACTTGAGCGCGGCGAGCATCCGGATCGCCTGACAGAACGCCCCGACGTCCTCGTTCTTGAGGTCGCGGAGGTTCACGAACACCCCGCGGATGCCGAGGTCGGGATAATCGACGATCTCACAGCCCGGCAGCGTGGTGACGACGTTGTTGCGGACGATGTTGCCGAAGGTCTGCGCGCCGTAGAAGAGCCCGCGGACATCGCGTGCCTTGATCTCGATCCCGGCGGGCGAGATAGAGAGGGTGTACCCTTCCGGGGATTCGGGCACGCCATCTTCGGTGAGGACGAGACGCATCCCCGCCTTCGCGTCAGCGGGGACGAGGTGGTACTTGCACACGCCGAAGCGCCCCGAAACGGCGTCGCCGGCGAGCTTCGCCTCGCGCGCGGCGGATGCCGGCGCGGCGATCGCCAGATCGGTGGGCAGCCGGAAGCCCGCTCCCGTGCGCTCGAGCTTCTGCACCGAGGGGATGAGCTGCGGGAAATCGCCGTCGAAGAAGTTGTTGATCTCCTTCGCGGATGCCGCCGACATGACCGCCGCGGCGCCGAAAATCGCCATCAACTTTTTTACCATGATATACCGCCTTTCGCGTGGATTGAAGGAACTTAGATCAAACGCCGCTGAATGCCGAAAATCCGCCGTCGACAGGGAGCACGACGCCGTTCACGAACCCCGCCGCCGTATCGTCGACGAGATAGAGCAGCGCGCCCGTCAGGTCCTCGGGCTTGCCGAACTTGCCCATCGGCGTGTGCGCGAGGATCGTGTTGCCGCGAGCGGTGAGAGAGCCGTCGGGATTGGTCAGCAGCGTGCGGTTCTGTTCGGTGAGGAAGAAGCCCGGCGCGATCGCGTTGACGCGCACGTTGACGCGCGAAAAGTGCACCGCCAGCCATTGCGTGAAGTTGCTGATCGCCGCCTTGGCGCCGGAGTACGCGGGGATCTTGGTCAGCGGCGTGAAGGCGTTCATGCTGGAAATGTTGATGATGTTGCCGCCGCCCTTGAGCGCCATTCCGCGCGCGAACGCCTGCGTCGTGAGCAGCGTGCCGAGGAAGTTCAGATTGAAGACGAAACCCACGCCCGCCGGGTCGAGGTCGAAGAAGGTCTTGAGCCCTTCGACGGGTTTCTTGAGGTCGTCGAGTTCGAGAAACTCCTTGCTTGTCGTGCCTTTGGGGTTGTTGCCGCCCGCGCCGTTGACGAGGATGTCGCAGACGCCCAATTTTTCGGTGACGGTCTTTTCGGCGGCGGCGAGACTCGCCGGGTCGAGGACGTTCGCGCCCACGCCGATCGCGCATCCGCCCGCGGCGTTGATCGCGTCGGCGACCTTGACGGCGGCGTCTTCGCGGAGGTCGAGGATCGCGACTTTCGCTCCGGCTTCGGCGAGCGATTTCGCCATCACGCTGCACAGGATACCGCCGCCGCCCGTGACGACCGCGACTTTGCCATTGAGATCGACTTTCATTTTTCCTCCCTTTCCCAAATTTCCGCGCGGCGCTCGCGCCGCTTTGCAAAATTATTCCGGTTCCAAATAAAAAATAGCATGTCCCCGAGCTCTTTCAATGAACAAATTATCTTTCTTTTATACTTTTTGATTATTTCTTCCGGGCGGCGGCGAAATTTGACAAATCGCCGCGCGGTGCCTATATTACGGAAAATTGCGCAAAGGGTCCACGAAAAGATGGCGAAACGCGAAATAAATCTGTCGGCGGCGGAGTATCTGGACCGCGGCGGACTGCCGCTGCGGCTGATCCGGCGCGACCCGGAGGGGGAGTTCCCGCTGCACCGCCACGAATTTTCCGAGCTGGTGGTGGTCTTCGGAGGGGGCGGGACGCATCTCGCCTTCGGGGAAAAGCATCCGTTGGCGCCGGGGGACGTCTTTCTGATCGGCGAACCGGGACCCTCGCACGGCTTCGTCGACACGCGGAAGCTCGCGTTGTACAACATCCTTTTCGACCGCAAGAAGCTCGCGGAGGCGATGCAGTCGCAGGCGTACCCGGTGGTCGCCGAACTCGCCGCGCTGGAACTCGCGCCCGGACGGGGGGTGCCGCTGCACCTCGACCCGGGCGAACTGCGCAAGGTGCTGGCGATACTGCGCGGCATGGAACGCGAGCAGGGCAACGCGGGCAGCTTTTCCGCTCTCGCGCTGACGGCGCGCTTCGTGCTGCTGCTGGTCGAACTGGTGCGGATGCGGATGCGGCGGTATCCGGATGTCAACCGCCGCGCCGCCGAACCCCGGGCGGGCGAAAAACTGGCGGAGCTGCTGATGCTGATGGCGGAGCACCCCGAACGGGATTTTTCGCGCCGCGACATGGCGGAAAAGTTGTGGGTATCCGAGAGCACGTTGCAACGGCTCTTCCGCACCCGGACGGGGTTCTCCCCGCACGAATATCTGACGCGGCTGCGGCTCAAGAAGGCAGCGACGCTTTTGCTCGAAAGCGAACTCACCGTCGGCGAAGTCGCCAGCGAGACGGGCTTCGCGGACAGCAATTACTTCTGCCGGAGCTTCCGGCGCTACGCCAAGCTCTCGCCGCTCGAGTTCCGCAAACGCAACCGCCCGCTGTGACGGGGACCGCGTCGGACTACTTCTTCTTGAGGCGGTCGACGTCGTCGCCGGCGAATTTGATGACGCTCTCGAAGCGGGCGGCGTTGTCGGAGTCGGCGCTGACGAGCGACTCGTGCGCCTCCTTGACCGTCTCGGCGCCCTTGAGGGGCGTCGCGTCGGGGGCGGCGGCTTCGAGCGAGCCCAACAGCTCCGGCGGCGCGGCGTCCGCGCCCGCGAAGGCGAAGAGCCGACCCACACCGAGGTCGTTGAGGAGTTTCTTCAACGTGTCGTTCGCGCCGAGTATCTCCACCTTTTTGCCGGACTTGGCGCCCTTGAGCGCCAGCATGGTCAGCACGCCCATGAAGGTCGAGTCCATCGCGGTGCACTCCGCGAGGTCGATGCAGAAGCGCTCGAAGGTCGTGAGGCTCCGCGCGAGTTCGCGCAGCGGCACGGCGTATTCGAAATTCGCCCGACCGCGCGCCTTGACGAGATAGACGTCGTGGCGGCTGGCGATCCTGAGGTCGATGTCACGCATGGCTGGTCACTCCGTCGTCACTTGCCGATGACCGCCTTGATCCGGCGGACGCCGCGGCTGGAGCTCTCCTCCTTGAGGATCTTGAAGCTCTTGAGGTCGCCGGTGTTTTCGGCGTGGGGTCCGCCGCAGATCTCCTTGCTCACGTCGCCGATGGTGTAGACCTTGACGCGTTCGCCGTACTTGTTGCCGAAGAGCCCCATCGCTCCCGCGGCGCGCGCCTCGTCGACGCTCATTTCCTCGCACTTGACGGGGATCTTCGCCGCGATGGCGTCGTTGACGATCTTCTCGGCGGCGGCGAGCTGTTCGGGCGTGACCTTGTCGGGGTGCGAGAAATCGAAGCGCAGCCGTTCGGCGGTGATGTTGCTGCCGCGCTGCTCGACGTGGTTCCCCAACACCTTGCGGAGCGCCGCCTGCAGCAGATGGGTCGCGGTGTGAAGCTTCGCCGTCTCCTCGGAGTGGTCCGCCAACCCGCCCTTGAACTTCTGTTCGGCGCCCGCGCGCGAAAGTTCCTGATGCTTGCGGTACGCCTCCTCGTAGCCGGGGAGATCGACCGAAAATCCCTGCTCGCCCGCCATCTCGACCGTGAGTTCGATCGGGAAGCCGTAGGTCTCGTAGAGATTGAAGGCGTTCTTGCCCGAGATGACCTTCTTCTCCACGAACGCGGGCACGCGGTCGATGAGCTTCTGAAGCTCCTTGATGCCGTTGCCCAGGGTGGATATGAACTGCGCCTCCTCGCGGTCGAGTTCGGTGACGATGAGCTCCTTGTTCGCCTCGAGCTCGGGGTAGACCCCCTTGAAGTTCTCGATCACCGCCTTGGCGATCTCGCTCACGAAGGGCTTTTCGATGCCGAGCTTGCGCCCTTCGCGGATCGCGCGGCGGATGATCCGCCGCAGCACATAGGGCTGGTCGACGCGCCCCGGAGTGATGCCGTCCGCGAGGATGAAGCTCGCCGCCCGCAGGTGGTCGACAATGATGCGCTCACTGCTCGAACGCTCCGCCGCCGGGACGGGGGCGACGCCGCGCACGTTGTCGAGAGCGGAAAAGAGCGGCGCGAATATCTCGGTCTCGTAGCAGCTCTTCTTGCCCTGCAATACGGCGGTCACGCGCTCGAGCCCCATGCCGGTGTCGACGTTCTTCTGCGCGAGCGGCACGAACTTGCCCTCCGCCGTCTTGTTGTACTGCATGAAGACGTCGTTCCAGATCTCGACCCAGCGCTTGTCGGCGGGGTCGAAGACCGCGGGCGCGGCGCCGTCGCCGGTCCAGTAGAACATCTCGGTGTCGGGACCGCAGGGACCGGTCGTGCCGGCGGGACCCCACCAGTTGTCCTTCTTGGGGAGCTTGGCGATGCGTTCCGCGGGGACGCCGTGGCTGCGCCACAATTCGAACGCCTCGGCGTCGAAGGGGGCGTCCTCGTCGCCCGCGAAGACGGTGAAGGCGAGGCTCGTGAGCGGAATGCCGAGCTCCTTCGTCAGGAACTCGAAGCTCATCGCGATCGCCTCGGTCTTGAAATAGTCGCCGAGCGACCAGTTGCCCAGCATCTCGAAGAAGGTCAGATGCACGGGGTCGCCGACTTCGTCGATGTCGCCGGTGCGGATGCACTTCTGGTAGTCGGTAAGGCGCTTCCCCGCCGGGTGGGCGAGACCGCTCAGGTACGGCACCAGGGGGTGCATCCCGGCGGTGGTGAAGAGGCAGGTCGGGTCGTTGTCGGGAATCAGCGAAGCGCTCTTGATTTCCGCGTGGCCGTGGCGGCGGAAAAACTCGATGTACTTGCGACGGATATCAGCTGCGGTCATCATATTTTTCATCCTCAATGTATGGATATGGTTTGCCGAAAAACGTATGATTCGTATAGTATACCACATGTTGCGCCGTTTTTCAATACCTCCGGCTGTTGCGAAAGCGGCGGAAACGTGGTATATTTTATATTCCGGTTTCCCGGCAACACATGGTGCATTCATGCTCGATTTCAAAAATATCAGCAAAAGCTACGGCGGTCGCGACGTCCTCAAAAACGTCAACATCCGGATCAACACCGGCGAACGCGTCGGCGTGGTCGGTCCGAACGGCGCGGGCAAAAGTACGCTCTTCGCAATCGCGACGGGCGAGCTCACGCCGGATACGGGCGCGGTGACGATCCCCCGCGACCACCGTCTGGGGATCATGCGCCAGACGGTGCCGCACTCGGAGCTCTCGCGGAGTCTGCTCGAATTCACCGCCGACGCGATACCCGAACTCAAGATCATGGACCGCGACCTCGCCGAGATCGAACGCAAACTCAACGAGGACGCCCCCGTCGGCGAGGAGCTCGCGTCGCTGTTGAAGCGCCACGGCGAGCTCCAGAGCCGGATCGAACATCTCGGCGCCTACCGGCTGGATCAGGAGGCGGCGGAAGCGTTGAGCAACCTCGGGTTCCCGGTGGAATCCTTCGACCGGCCGCTTGCGGAGTTTTCGGGCGGCTGGCAGATGCGCGCGGCGCTGGCGCGGGTGCTGATCTCGCACCCGGATACGTTGCTTCTGGACGAACCCTCCAACTACCTCGACGTCCCGGCGGTCGAGTATCTGTGCCGCTTCCTGAACAGTTTTCCCGGGACGCTGGTGCTGATCTCACACGACCGTTTTCTGCTGCGCAAGCTGACGCGGGTCACGCTCGAAGTCAATGCGGGCACGGTCACGCGCTACGCCGGGAACTACGACTTCTACAAGCGCGAACGCGAGGCGCGCATGGCGCATCTCGAGGCGGAAAAACGCAACATCGACCGCCGGATCGGGCAGATGGAGCGGGTGATCGACCGCTTCCGCGCCAAGAGCACCAAGGCCGCCGCCGCCAAAAGCATGCAGAAGAAACTCGACAAGATCGAGACGATCGAACTGCCCGACGCGCTCAACTACCACGGGGCGCTGCGCTTTCCGCAGCCGCCGTCGTCGGGGGCGGAGGCGTTCCGGCTGGAGAAACTTACCTTCGGCTACACGCCCGAAAAGCTGTTGTTCCGCGATCTCGACCTCGACGTCGCCACCGGCGACAAACTGGCGGTGGTCGGCTTCAACGGCATGGGCAAGACCACGTTGTTGAAATTGATCGCGGGTCGGCTGACTCCGCTCGGCGGGCGGGTGGTGCCGGGGCACCACACCGTGGTCGGCTATCAGGCGCAGGAGTTTTCGGAGGTGATC